>Ga0326728_10000201_pt1 | contig 249883 bp, 235 predicted proteins | sample MB3enrmetagenome_FD_207602 | JGI IMG/M metagenome (GOLD analysis project Ga0326728, IMG submission 207602) | Lab enriched peat soil microbial communities from McLean, Ithaca, NY, United States - MB31MN | ecosystem: Environmental > Terrestrial > Soil > Wetlands > Peat | place: USA: New York...
TCCCATACCAAAAAGGGGAAAAGAGGCATAGCGACCATCCAATCAAGGGGAAACCCCTTTGAACCCCACATTTAGGAGAGAAACGCCCCCCCCAACCCCCACAAGTCGCACTACCGCCACAGGCAGGTAGCTCTTTGTTGTGGGGGAGCTCGCTAGGTTCTGGTGCGTCTTCGGGACGTTTAAATACGGACTAGATCAAAATCACGACTGATTGATTTTCGTTAAGTTCCGCGAACGCACCAGAACCCCTATGACGATAAATTAAAGAGCACTGAACATTTTGTTGCGTTAAAACTCGACAACTATATGATTAAGAAAATAATCTTTCATACATGGATCAAGAAGCTGACGATCAATCTGACTTAAATGTTGGTGTTTATTCTCCTGAGTATAGGTTTAAAGGAAAATATAGTGGGAATCCTCCAGCCGGGATATGTTTGGGTGTTGGTGAGAAAGGGAAGACCGTAAAAATTGCCCATACAGGATTTTATACCGATTATGATGGAGATTTTTTTTTTACCTGCCTCGATAATATCAGTGGCTCATTCTTACAGGATTGGATATCGAATAAAAGGCGCAAATTTTCAAAAATTGATAATTGTATAATCTTTATTGCTAAAAACAACGAGTATGAGGTATACATCAATTTTCCAATATTGCTTAAGATGGTCTCTAAAAAAGCCGTTGCTAAAGGAGATCCAATCTATAAGGGTGATTTTGCGGACATCAAAATATTGTCATTTCCGACATTATCCTTTAAACAAAACTGTGGGATCATATACATTTTCTCTATGTGGTGGAGACGAGGGCTATACTTCAATTTTTTACCATTAATTCAAGGCAACAATGAAATTTCTGAAACATATCCTACTCTATTCGCTGGGTTTCATTCCTATCTAATGTTTCCAGAGATTTATCGAAAGGATCCGAGCGTCTATGATAGAATAAAATCAGATGGCTGGTTCCCATTTATTTGTATTATCGGGAAACAATACGAAAAACTCTACACTGCATATCAGTATGATGTGGGCAAGGGTGACATAATTAAGGAGATTATTGATTCATTTGGCCCAGAAAAGATCCGTGAATTAGAAAATAAATGGTATGTAAAAAAGGAATTCGAGAATCATAGAAAAACAATTGAGGCGGGAATAGAGCGATATCTTGCCGGAGACTTTATCAGCGCAATCAATAATTTATACCCACGGATCGAAGGGGTGTTGCGTTATGTTCATTTAGGGAAGGGGGGATCAGAATCCGTGAAGGAATTACTAAATACATTGCAACAGACTGCCGAAGACCATACAACGCCAAGTTGTCTTTTTTTACCCGACGATTTTCGAACCTATCTTCAAGAATCATTTTTTTCCTCTTTCGATCTAGATACAGGGCAGATCGACCTTTCAAGGCATTCTGTTGCGCATGGCGTGGCCGATGAAAATCAGTATAATCAAATAAAAGCCCTCCAAGGAATTTTTATTTTGGATCAGATATCATACTACATTTAAGGATTCAAGTACCAGAAACCGTAGATATCACAGTTGACAGTGTATTATTTTCTATTAAAGGAAAACCATAAAATCCGAAATTTCGGAGAATTCCCGGCCCCTCAAAACTTCCGGAAAAAAACCGGGGTCCGGAACCTGAATCACAATGATAATAGTTATGGGGGTTCTGGTGAATTGACGGGACTTGAAGAAAATAACTTCGTCATAAAACCTACTCGTCAAGTATTTTGACTTCCTGATGACGCAACAGGACCATCGTAGGAAATCGGCACCTCTGCCGTTATGCAGACCGCGTCAGGCAGTATCAGGAACAAGAACATTGATAGGTCGTTCCCTGTTTTTCTTTCGTGCTGCTACCTGCTCCACACGGGCGTAATTTCTCAGGATCTCTGTCAGCGTATCCTGTAACTCAGGATTTTTGGTGAGAAACAGAAACATGACTGTATTGTCGGCGATTATAAGGGGGGCGGTACCTGTCAGTGTTGAAACATCCTGGAATTTCCGTTTCTGCTCATCCGAACCAGGCAGCCGGCGGTGCTGATAGTGCTGGTAAATCATGAGAATGGATTCGTTATCAAGCAGTTCATAAAATTTCTTCAGTTCAGAGAAGGAAAGGTGTTTTTCAGTAAAAGCTTTTTCCTTGATCCCAGTATCTGGATCGACAAAGATCAATGCGGCGGTAGGAAAATTCTCATAGATGCTCCGGAAATACTCATCGCGGTTCTGTTGTGAGAAGATCTCGCTCTTCTCGATTCGGACTCTGACTTTTTCTTTTTTGATATCTGTCTTGAGTTCCTTGATATAACCTTTTAATTCATCATAGTAGTGATCGACTTCTTCCGTTCTCCTCAGCCGCCGGAAGCAGGCAATCAGATTGGTATTCCTGCACCCGGGATTTCCCCGGAACTTAGGATCATATTTTGTCAGCATAGGGACAACAACGATACGGTCGATCCTGCCTTTGAATCCTTTGATGAGCGAGGTGATGAGATCGTACTTGAACAGGTCCTTGGTATCACCAAAAAATTTCGGGTTCATATCTTAGTCCCACGTGGGGTATATATCGGGTCGATAAAAAAAGGTATGGTTCTGGAGTTCTGGTGCACCTGCGGGATGTTTTATCTTCGATAATGACGTGTTTCGGTAATATGCCTCTCGGGAATATAATACGACACAATCGCTAATCGCAGGGGCTGCATGGGGGGACAGCCACTGTCCCCTCCGTTCACGTATGTTTTTAGCCATCATAAAAAACGAGGTTTTCTCCAGGCCAATTTTTCCCATTTTCATCTCATATGCCTGGCCGCAGTGCGGTCATAAGCGGTTGTCTTGTTTTTTTTCCAGCAACAACTTGGGCAAAGATTTACTGTCAGATATATGCCATAAAAATCCTGTGCCTTTCGGCCCAAAAGGGGAACCTGCAGATGGCCGGGAATTCAACCCACGGATGTTGTAGATATGGTGCCAATAATTTAGGGTAAACTACCAGTTTAACACCTAATTTTTTCCTAGAACCCACTCAGAACACGTTCCTCTTAACACTCCTGGGGGCTTCGGCAATGCCTCCGCCCCCGCCGTTGTGGCGACCCCCAAAATACGATAGGACTGCATATTCTTGATCAGAGCTAAGATCTACTCGATTAAAAAATGAGGTACTTTTTCCCAATTCATTTTAGTTCATTTTTATAAATCAATTTTAACGTCGTAATATAATATTTATTTTTGTGTTTTATAAGCGGTTTACCCTAATTTAAAATGGCAGAATCCGTTCATACTGGTGAGCCACACCGGATTTTTACAAAAAAAATTCAGGAAAATTCCCGGATCTCCGCGATATCCTCCCTTTCCAGAGATCAATCGAGCAGAACACCCATCGCTTCATTATACCGGGCTTCCATCACGTACGGGATGCCCGAAACTTTCGATGCCTCCTCGGTAAGTGCCATCAGGTCTCCGCGTGATATAGTTGAGAGCCGGAAGTTCCTGCTGCCGGCCATGAGTTGCTGGAGACCGGTCTTGAAACGCTGCGTATATGTGTAGATACCCACTGCCCCCATCGGGATCTCGCTGACCCGGGAACCGTACTTCTCCCTGAGTTCCTCATAGCAGACAAATATCTGTTCGGTTGTCGTGCCGTACTTGGAGACCGTTTTGGGAAGGTCACCGGTCTTGATCCACTTCTCGATATTTTTGCCGACCATACCGGGAATCATAAGTCCCCTGCCCATGCAGACCGCCCTGAAATACGGGCTGCCCATCGCAAGCGCCTTGAATACGTTGGGCTCGTCCGAGAAACCGCCCGCCATCGCAAGATGGGGAACCCGCATACCTTTCCCTGACAGTTTCTCACAGAAATCCCGCGCGAGCGACTGGAGGTAAAACGTCGGGATACCCCACTCGTTCATCATCGGCCACGGGCTCATGCCGGTGCCGCCCGGCGCTCCGTCGATCGTCAGCAGGTCAATCTTTGCCTCAGAAGCGTACCGGAGGGCCATGGCAAGCTCGACCATGGAATATGCCCCGGTCTTCAAGGTGATCCTCCTGAACCCGATATCCCGCAACCGGTCGATCTCTTCAAAAAATCCCTCGCGGGTCAGGAAACCAAGGCGCGAATGACGCTCAAACTCCCTGATCGCACCGGACTTAAATGCAGCCTGGGTCTCATTTGCCATCGGATCCGGCAGGACAATATAGCCCCGTTTCTTGAGCTCGATGGCACTCTCAAGCGACCTGACCTTGATCTCGCCACCGATACACTTGGCACCCTGCCCCCACTTGAGCTCGATGGTGTCGAGGTTGTGTTTGCTGGCGACATATTCCGCTGTGCCCAGACGGGTGTCCTCGACGTTCATCTGGACAAGCATCTCGCCATAACCTTCGAAAAATTTCCGGTATGTCGTGATGCGCCGGTCCATCTCCGGGGATTCCGCTACCTTGCCCCTGCTGTCGAGCCTGAGTCCCGGGTCAACACCGCATACGTTTTCGCCACAGACAATCGTGATGCCGGAGATCGCCGCACCAACAGCAAAATGCTCCCAATTCACCCGCGCGATCTCCGTGGAGCCGAGTGCCCCGGTAAAGATCGGCAGGCGCATTTTCACGGTATGATCCCACCCGTACTCCGTCTCGGTGTTCACGGAAGAGAAGACCGCTGTGTCCGGACCGATATCGGTGCCTTCCGGCAATCCTTTCGCCCCGACTGCGTATCCCTGTATATTGAGGTGCGAATAGTCAATAGGGTAGTTTTTATCAGCCCCTGTTGTGATCTCACCAAACGGACCGGGATACAACACTTCCCTGCCACGGAACGATGATAACCAGATCTCACAATTGCCCTTGCATCCGTCCATACAGCGGGTACATATGCCGGACATCGGTACGACGTCCCGTGACCGGTTTACTGTCCCCGTCGCTTCATTTGCGTTTGGCCGTCTCAGATTCATAAATACACTCCGGATATACGGGGCCCCCATCGTGTCGCTAAGACCATCCCTTTATCATGGAGACCGGCCTTTACAGGGAGCCCTCACGAAGCGTTTGAGTAAAGCCGGATCTCAAACAAAAGTGTTGTTAATGTCTTCTGGTAATAAGGACTTGCTTTGCTGCCTTTTATGGCCTTTTCTGGTGTTAAAAATGGCGGAGAAACAGGTTGCAAACCGTCCGTCATGATACTAACAAAATAATCTGGTGGATTAATCCACAGGTTAATTATAATGGAATCAGTTCGTAGGCGCTGCTTCCCAGCCCCAGCTCCTCTGCGTACTGTATCTGCCGCATACCGTCAGTGTTTTCCCGCATTCCCGTAAATTTGTCTTCACCGGCCTTGTGGTGGGTGGAGAGGTGCGAATCAATAAATCCTGTCTGCCTGTTCACGAGATCGAACGCCGCTGCATCGATAGCGACCGGATCGAGAGAGGAAAGGATCCCGATATCCGGAACGATCGAGGCGTCGCTCCACGGGACACAATCGCAGTCTGGTGTGATGCGGGTGAGGAAACTGATATAGCCGATCCTCCCTTCTTTTCCCTGCACGGCCCCATACGCATATTCGACAACCCGCTCGACAAAGAGGGGGATCTCTGTCTCCCAGTCAATATCGATCGCATGCTCGGGGCAGACCGTCATGCACTCGAAACAGCCGATACACCGGCTGCGATCAATCCTCGATTTCTTCCTGACGATCGAGATCGCGGATTTTGGGCATACATTCGCACAGGAACCGCACCCGATGCACCGGTTTTTGATCGGAAACGGTTTTGCCTGGTGCTGCGCCCTTTTGCCTTCCGGAGGCGCGCAGCCCATCGCAAGGTTCTTGATCGCTCCCCCGAACCCTGCGACCTCATGCCCTTTGAAGTGCGTCATCACGATCATGCTGTCAGCAGCTGCAATGTCCCCGGCAATCGAGACCGTGCTGAAATGCTTTTTTTTGACGGGGACGCGGGTGACATTCTTCCCGCACAACCCGTCCGCAATGATCACGGGAGCACCAACCACCGCGTAATCGAATCCGTGGAGCACCGCGGTCGTAATATGATCGACCGCATTTGACCTGCTCCCGAGATACAGGGTGTTGCTGTCAGTAATAAACGGCAGGGCTCCCCGTGCTTTCACCTTATCGACAACCTGGCGGACATAGACCGGGTTGATGTATGAATCGTTGCCCAGTTCCCCGAAATGCAGCTTGATGGCGGTACGGTCATGTTTACGGATACATGCAGCGCACCCTGCCGCATCAAAGAGGCGCTGTATTTTTGCCACCATGCTCTCCTTATCCGATCTGGCCCGGAGGCCGGTGAAATAGACGGGACTATTCATACACGGGACCTTCCTTTTCTGATCTTGTTGCCGGAACTATGTATATTCTGTTCCCGGACGGGATACGAGATCCATTCGTACATTTCTGGTACTGGTGCATGCCGGATGGCTCTGAACTGACGGCTGAATTCAACGTACTATTGGCACAAAAATTCTTTCTCTTCTGGTTCCTTTGTGCAGATCCCGAACGCCTTTCCGGCATCTGCGTATGCAGGGATCCGTCCAAGAACCTTGTTCTCTGTTGGAACGACGGTTTGAGGATCCCGGGTCTTCTTGAGAGCATGCCCGTATCCCGCAGGGTTCAGTACGGGTTCAGGGTATCCATGTATTGACCGTTCATCATTCACGTGCCTTCCTGAAGGTGGCAGATCCTTCATCATCAATAACCAGGACAGGGGAATGACGGGACGGTAACATTTCACGAAGGAAAAAAGATGGGTGATTACTGCCGCTTGCCGAGCTCGTGGTCGAGGCAGAAGAGATGCCCCGGTACATCGCCAATGGCTTTTATTTTTGCCACGATCTCGCTTGCGTTCATCTCTTCTTCAACCTGCTCTTTTACAAACCACTGGAGCATCTCGAAGGTGGCATGATCTTTTTCCTTGAGGGAGAGTTCCACAAGCGCATTGATCATGCCGGTGACTTTCTGCTCGTGGGCGTAGACCTCATCAAACACCTTTCCTGCTGAGGGCCATTTTGACTTCGGCGCTTCAATCATGGCAAGGGTTACCGTCCCGCACCGGGCGATGATATAATCGTAGATCTTCAGTGCGTGGCCCTTTTCTTCCCTAGCCTGGATCCTCATCCATTTGGAAAATCCCTTCATGTTCTGGTTCTCAAAATATGCCGACATGCCAAGATAGAGATATGCGGAATAGAGTTCACGGTTGACCTGCTTGTTCAGTGCCTCTTCCATGCTTTTGGATAACATCGAAAAACCTCCTGTTTACCGATAACCTTGATCTGTCTTTACATAATGTTTTCGTACACGGCAACAGAGTGGGCCTTTCGCTGCGATAACCCTGCAGAGCGGGTAAAGGATCGCCTCGGATCGATATGGAGAGAGGCGTGGTGCCTTTCATTGACGAACATCTATGCTAGACAGCTTAGGTGATATCCTCGATGGTCTCCCACATGTGAAAATATGCTCAAGGTAAAATCTGCCATATATCGAAAAACGTTGTTTTGGCTCTGGAGAAAATCTCGTTTTTTATGATGATTGAAACGGGTGTGAACGAAGGAGACAGTGCATGGGAGCCGAAGAATTCTATCGAATTCTTCTCTTGTTCATCCCGCTTCAAAGAGTTGCGATGAACACCCCCCGGACCGCCACTGCGCTGAGCAATTGTGTCGTATTACTTTCTTGGGAATTATCGCTCTATGGGGGATGCCACAGCGGCAGGGGCGGAGGTGATCAAGCCGGAGCCCCCGGGAGCGTTGAGAGATTTTTTATAATTTCTCCAAAGCCGTTATTTCTTCTTTCACGGACGGACAAACGCATGAAAAAGGCCGGTGACGGCATTGGGTTTTTTTGGCCGGAAAACACCCTGATTGACGTACCGGACATCTTCGATGGAATAGAATGCATCCGGGATTGTCTTCTCGATATGACTTACGATCCGGTGGACATCGCTCCGGTTTACGAGCGAGAGGATCATCTGCACATTGCCCCGTGCCCATTTTGCATCCATGATAGTGGCTCCGTAATTCTCAGCCTGCAGGAACGCGGCCATGTCGGCTTCTGATTCTTTTGGTGTGATAATGCGCAGGATCACCATGCCGATAGAAAGCCTCTCCTCGATGACGAGGCCGACATAGGTTCCGGTTGCAAACCCGAAAGCAAACGCGAAGAAATTCAGGACATTCGTGAGATCGGTCATCACCACTTCCATGGCAAGCAGCCAGATCACGATCCCGAAGAGTGCAATGACGGGAGCAATGTACTTGATCCCATTGGAGATATAGACGACCCGGATCGTCTCCAGGCTCTCATCGCATATACGGGCAAAAAAGATGAGGAGCGGGAGGATCACCAGTGCATAGATCTCAGGACTGACAAGATAAAACGCCAAGCATATGCCTCTGGTCCCTCTGTACTGAGTGGTATCGCAGAGCTAGGAGAAATTTTACCGTCGTTTCTATATCAAGATTATTAAAATTTTACAAAAAGGGAGATCGGGAAGGATATACGTGATTATCCAGATGCGTGTGGCATGATTGATCAGGCGTACTTCGCCGGGTCTGCATCGAATTTCTTCTTGCAGCCTGGAGCACAGAAGTAGTATTTTTTGCCTTTGTACTCGCTCGTGAACTTCGCGGTCTTCTCATCGACCGTCATTTTGCAGATTGGATCGATCGCCATAGCAGAACATACCTCAATCATCTGCCTTGTTTTGCTTCTGGTATATACCTTTTTAAGAGCAGGGAGAGCGAGACCACCGTTACGGAACTGGCTGCCATCGCAAGTGCGGCAAGTTCCGGCCGGAACGTGAATCCCAGAAACGGATAGAGCACACCTGCACCGACCGGGATGAGCACCGAGTTGTAGGCAAACGCCCAGAATATGTTGCCCCGGATTCTGCTCATCACTTTCTTCGAGAGTTCGATGGCTGCAACCGCGTCCATCAGGTCATCCCGTATCAGGACAATGTCCCCGCTCTCAATTGCGATATCGGTCCCGCTCCCGATTGCAATCCCCACATCTGCCTGGGCAAGCGCCGGGGCGTCATTGATCCCGTCACCGATGAACGCGACAATTTCCCCCCGTTCCTGCAGTGACTTCACTTCTGCCGCCTTATCCCGCGGGAATACCTCAGCGATCACGCGTTCAATACCGGCATGGTGTGCAATCGCTTCCGCCGTGCGCCGGTTGTCCCCGGTGATCATAATAACGTCCAGGCCCTTTGCTTTCAGCCGCCGGACCGCATCCGCTGCCGTCTCTTTGAGAGTGTCGGCGATCGCGATGACTCCCGCCATCTGCCCGCCGGCCGCAACAAGTATCGCGGTCTTTCCATCGCGTTCAAAGAAGGTGATTCGTGCCTCGGTCTCCGGCGGGATCGGAACACCTTTTTCATGAAGAAATGCCCGGTTGCCGACCAGCACGTCTTCCCCGGGGATATGTGCAGCCACTCCCTTACCGCCATAGGTGTCGAAATTTTCTGCCTCTTCCGGTTTCACCCCCCGTTTTTCCGCATGCCGGACGACTGCCTGAGCGAGCGGATGCTGGGAGTTTCTCTCGACGGATGCGGCCAACATAAGGAGCGTTTCTTCGGAAATACCGAGCGGGAAAAGATCGGTCACTTCCGGTTTTCCCCGGGTGAGGGTACCGGTCTTATCAAAGATCACGGTCGTGAGTTTCTCCGCCACCTCCAGCGCCCCGCCGTTTTTGATCAGGATGCCGAGCTCGGCCCCACGGCCGACACCCACGGTAACCGCTGTTGGCGTGGCAAGCCCCAGCGCACAGGGGCAGGCGATGACCAGCACCGATATGAATGCAGTGAGCGCGAAGAGCAGGGTGGAATGGAGCACAAGGAGCCATATGAGGAATGCGGCGGCAGCGATCAAAAGGACTACCGGGATAAAATACGTGACAGCGACATCGGCGATCCGCTGCACCGGTGGTTTCGACCCCTGTGCCTCCTCCACCAGCCGGATAATTTGGGCCAGTACGGTCTCTTTTCCTATTTTGGTCGCCTTTACGGACAGGACGCTGTTCGTGTTCAGCGTGCCCCCAACGACACTGCTTCCTTTGCTTTTCAGCGGCGGGACCGGTTCTCCGGTGATCATCGATTCATCCACATAGCTCTCGCCGGCGACGACTTCCCCGTCAACCGGTACCAGTGCGCCGGGTTTTACGATGACAATATCGCCGACCACTACATCTTCGATCGCAATTTCGGATTCCTTTCCGTCACGGACAACCGTTGCGGTTCTGGGACGGAGCCTCACGAGTTTTTCGATCGCATCTGATGTCCGGCCTTTTGCCCGCGCCTCAAGATATCTGCCGAGCATGAGAAACGCGGCGAGCATAATCGCGGTATCGTAGAACATGAAATCCCGGGTAAGCACGATGGAAAACGTCCCCATCACGCTCGCGACAAATGCCACCCCGGTACCCATCGCGTACATCACGTCCATGTTGAGCGTCCGGTTACGGAGCGCCATCCATGCCGCGCGGAAGATGGGGTATGCGACATAGAAAAAGACCGGTGTCGAGACAACGAGCATGATATACCCAAGCGTCTCCATCGGTATGCCCAGCGGTACCCACATCGCGATCATCAGCGGGATGCTGACCGCAAACCCGATAGAAAACCGCATAAACTTACCATGAAGGTCTTTCTCCCGTGCCACCTGCTCCGCTTCTTCACTCATTTCACCGGCGATCCCGAGATACTGGTATCCTGCACCCTCGATCGCCTTCTTCATCTCTTCAACGGATGTCAGCGACTGGTTGAAGGTCACATACGCACGCTCGTTTCCGAGGTTCACGTTTGCTGAGATGACGCCGGGGAGCGCCCGCAGTGCTGCCTCGATAGTCTGGACGCATGTCGCGCAGACCATGCCGCCGACCCGTATCGTCACCTCGCGGTTGATCACCCCATAACCTGCGCCTGTTATCGCTCTTTCCAGATCCGCGAGCATGGTCCTGGACGGGTCGAATTCCACATGGGCGGTATCGGTCCCGAAATTAACCTGCGCCTTGGTACCATCCCCAACCCTGCCCAGAGATTCTTCGATGGTGACTGCGCAGGTCGCGCAGTGCATTCCCTCGATCCTGAGATCAGCTTTTTTCATCTCCGCTTTCGCTCGTTCCGGATCCGGCATACAGACACCTGCAGGTTTGGGGGTTCCTTCTCTTGCAGATTCTCCTGTTATTTGCATATAACGGTTATGAAGCGGGATATATGGCACCATCACCGGGCACCGGTAGTCCCCGTCTCCTGCACGATCTTTCAGATGAGGAAAAATTGGGAAGTACAGGTACTTTATTACACTATCACGCGCTATCGGGAAATGAGAATCTGTTATTGGAGGTGGTACCATCAAAGTAATCATCGATCGCGTGCAGTGTGTGAGCTGCGGTTCATGCTGGGATACCTGCCCGGCGTTCTTTATCCAGAACGCGGAGGACTCGTTCAGCGAAATAGTGGAGACCTGCCGTAATGACGGGAATATTGCTGAAGGGACGCCGCCGGCGGAAGCGGAGGATTGCGCACGCGATGCGGCAGACCTCTGCCCGGCCCAGATTATAAGAATAGAAGAATGATACCCCACGGGGGATCTCCACCTTTTTCTCTCTTGGTCTCCCGGAATCAGGTCTGGCGTACCGGGATTATTGCTGCAAGGTCGCGCAGCTTTTCGACAAATGTGGATTCGCTCAGGAGAAGTTCCTTCACGGACGGCTCAAAACCGAAGATTTCCGGGTCATCAGGCAGCAGGATGATCCGGGTAAAGGCAGTCACGTCACCGATCTTTTGCCGGATGTGGTCTTCGTCATCATGCCTGCCTGCGCGGTTCACGACTAGGATCACTTCGCCAATAGCCAGCTGACGGGCCAGCTTTGCGGACTGGCGGGCGACAGAAAGTGCATTGTAGGAGGGATCGGCAACCACGAGCGCCACGGAAAAGCCATCCGCCAGCGCCCTGCCAAAATGCTCCAGCCCCGCGGGGGTGTCAAGGAGGACCACATCCTCCGGGAGGAGGCGGAGACTGCGGAGAATTGCCGAGAGCAGGGTGTATGCGGGGCAGAGACATCCGGATCCTGCCTGGCGGACGCCGCCCATCACCAGTAACCGGAGGTTCCCGGAGACGGGAACTGCAAACCGTTCGATCACATCGCTGACACTGGGGTTTAACCTGATCAGGCCGCCCGGTGAACTACCGGGGCCGGCGCCGGTCTTTTCACGGATATAGTCTGCGTGGTCTGCGACCGAAACGATAGCCTCTGCAAGTTCCGGAGAGATCCCCAGCGTGACTGCCAGGTTCTGCTGCGGGTCTCCGTCAACTGCAAGCACGCGCAACCCCTCACGGGCAAAGTGGTGGGCGAGCAGCGCAGTAAGGGTTGTTTTGCCGACGCCGCCTTTGCCGGTTATGACCACCCGGATCCCCGCCCCATTCTGTCCTGTGTGCGTCATTCCATGAGGCAATCCCTGCTGTAAACGGGGAGATAATGGTTCTTTGGCCGGCATGTCAGGTCCCCGGTTCTACCCCTTCCCACCCGGTATGATCCGGATTGAGGGTTGTTCCCTTCACAGGTATAGTTTCTTCGTTCATGAAAATTCCTCAGGTAATATCTTAAACCGAGAGTCCATCGTCGCAGTATATCAGGCTGTCTTTGATGCCCGTATGCCTGACAGAAATTTCAGGGGACCAGTAAAACACTACAATCATTTTTCCTGTGCATTCGCATTTGATCCTTTAAGAACTACCAGCAAGACCTGCTCCTTCCCGCCAGAAGGGGGAGAGCAGACTATACCGAAAGAAAATTACCGGTGGATTGTTACCGTCAACCCGGACTGCGACAGGTTACCCGGACAATGTAAAACCGGTACATTGAGAAATTCCTGTGGATTGGGCGGTCCCGGTATGTAATCCCTGATTTTCATTATCGTATGGAAACCGGCAGGAACAGCTACGGATCTGATCACGTCGCCAACCGTTCAGGCTGTCGATCAACCGGCAACGCAGGTGCGGTCATTCATGGATCATGGTCAGCATCATGCGGAATTGCTGATGCGCGTAGACAGCATGCGGCTTGTTTGCCGGCAGGATGATCAGTTCTCCTGTCCGGACAGTAAACGACCTGCCTGCAATCTGCACTTCGGCTTCACCATCGGTCACCGTGAGCACCACATCATAGGGCGCGGTATGCTCGGAGAGTCCTTCGCCGGAATCGAATGAGAATATCGTAATCGTCCCTGCTTTTTTAAAGACGATCATCCGGCTGGCAACAGTCCCGGCCTGGTACGCGATAAGGTCGTTGATCTTCAGCACTTTCTCCATGAGATCTTCCCGTCCGGTATTTTCCATCTTATCCTCCGGCGCACGGTTTGTGCGTCCACCGGATATCAGCATGTGCCACGCTAAATTTCTTTGGTCTCGGCCGGACACAGCGATAGTAAAACCTCTGAACCAGCGGCAGGTGAAGGGAACGGCAGGAAGGCACTGAACGTGACAGATAGTGCTGTCATCCCGCTTTTCAGCGTGGCCAGAAAATTCCGGGGTTTGCCGGGCGGGCTCATTGCGCTTCCGGTCGTACTTGCAACCGGGGGCGCCGTGAACATCAGTTCTGGCCGCAGCCGGTATGGGCGGCAGGACCTGGCACCAGCGGGGTTCCCATGATAGCGGGCATGTCGTTTATGAACAGGGTGAGATCAGCCCGAAGCGGAGTATGAAGGCCGGAACGAGCTGATCCAAGGTGGATATCCGGTGGCACATGCGGCCCGCAATCCGGGAGAGGCAGCCACTCCGGCCGAGCGCCTCGCAAACCACGAAAATCCCTGCCAGGAGGATCATCACATCGTCATTGACAGACCTGAGAGTATCGGGTGGTGTGTGCTGGCCGGTGAGGAGGACTATGCACAGGCAGGTCGTATCATGGATCTGAATCTTAATTGCCCTTTGTCATGGGTGTTTCAGCATTTGGCTGGCCGGGCTGCCCGACGCTCCAGTGGAGCAGGATGCCGTTCTCGATCCTGCGTGCTTCAAGAAGCGTAAGCCGGGCAAATTCCGCTTCTTTGAGAAATCCCGTGCCGTCCGCGAGTGTCGGCGCATCTTTCCCCCCGATAATAATGTTGCCGATAAAAGTATAGATCTCGTCCACGAGGCCGGCACTGATGAGCCCGGCGATCAGCGTGCCGCCACCTTCAACCACAATGCGCTGGATGCCCATCTCTCCCAGTCTCTCCAGCGTCCGGCCGAGGTCTACTTTGGTCTCTCCGGACACGATAACCGTTGCCTTCTCTTCAAGGCGCCCGACCTTCTCAGGGTCGGCCCGCCGTGATACGACCACCACCCGGGGCCCCTCACCTTTATTGAGTAGCGCGGCTGTCAGGGAAATCCGTGCCGTGCTGTCTATGACAATACGGACCGGGTGCTCACTCTCGCCGCGGTCGACACGGCGTCGCCGGCACTCTGCCTCCTTTATGGTAAGCGAGGGGTCATCGGCAAGTACTGTGCCGATCCCGACCATCACTGCGTCGCTGCCTGCCTTGAGCCGGTCAACGCGGTTGAAGTCCTGGGTGCCGGAGATCCTAACCTGCCTTCGCTCACGGGTAGAGAGTTTCCCGTCAGCGCTCATCGCGACATTGACCACGACATAGGGGCGCATACCATACTGTTACTATCCGGTGTTTTTATACCCCACGAATGCCGGCTTTTGAAGCAAATACCGCATCTGTTTGTACCGGCACTTTCTTTTCTGCAGTGATCATTCCATGATCGATTGAAAACTATGAAAACGCTGTCGGATCTGTAAAAGAAACCAATAAATAGCAGTACGTTCAAATCGCGTGAATGTTAATGGCGGAAAAAGTCCACCAGCCCGATATTAATCCGGTGATCGCGGATGACAATTTACGTGTTTACGTGATCATCATGCTGGTCGCGGCGTGCATCCTGATTACCGTACTCGCTTTTGATTTGAATGCGGATCTCATCGCCACCCAGCTCTTTTACCTTCCGATCCTCTATTCGACATGGTTTTACCCGAAGCGTGGTATTGTCGTTGCCGGCACCTGCGGAATCGCGTACGAAATTATCGGTTTTTTTAACCGCTATCCTAATGTGATCGCCCTGACCGCGTTGACCATTCAGGCCGCAATCTTCATCGGTATTGCAGGTATCGTCACCTTCCTCATCGATCGCATTCGTACCGACGAAATCCGGTACCGCACGGTCTTTGAACATTCCCAGCTTGGAATTGTCTACGTTGACCGACGGGATTTTTCCATCGTTTTCTGCAACCGAAAATTTGCCAGCATGCTTCATTTCATGCCGGAAGAGCTCAGGGGCAGGAGATTTCCGGATCTGCTCCATAGCATGACGGAACAGGAACGATTTTTTTCAAGCGTAAAACCGGGTGAGGAGATCAAAGACTTCGAGACCTGTTTGACCGCGCATGATGGATCGATAAGGTGGGTCAACCTCTCATGGAGCGGAGCTGGCGACCACATTATCAGCTGTACCGCAATCGATATCAACGCCCGCAAACTTGCCGAAAAAGCGGTTAACGAAAATATAACAAAATACCGCCAGCTTACCGAGAACTCCCCCACGAGTATCGTTGTTGTGCAGGATGGAGCAATTCGTTTTGCCAATTCCGCGTTCGGCAGGTTTCTGGGCCATCCAGTGGCGGAACTCATCGGGAAAGACCTGTGTGCGTTTGTCGATGAAAAAAACAGGGCTGAATGCACCACGATTGTGCATTCCGCAGAGAGTAAACCGTCCATCATGCAGGAGGGCGAATTCAGGTTCATGACAAGTACCGGCGACGTAAGGATCGCGGGGTTCTTCACAATGCCCATCCAGCATATCAACCGTCCGGCGGTCCTCATTACCCTGATCGATACGACCGAGCAGCAGCATCTTGAGGAAAAGATCAGGATTGATAACGAACGGCGGCGGGGGATCATGATGACTGTTGCGCATGAGCTGCGCACACCGCTCCAGCCCATCATGGGCTATCTTAATCTTCTCGTTCAGGATCCCGGAGGGTTCGGGCTGACCGATGAGACAAAAAAGATCCTTGAGCGGTGCATTGCAAGCGTTGACCGCGAACGCCAGATCATCAACCAGATGCTGGACCTTTCCGTGCTCGAATCCGGGAAACTGCAGCTCAGCGTATCGCAGTTCTCGCCTTCGGCCCTGGTCGGGAGCGTCATTGACGCCAGCGGGTATGCTGTCAAAGCAGAGATCAAAACGGATATCCCGGGCAACCTGACGGTCACTGCCGATAAGGATCACATGTTTACCGTCATCGATTCGCTCCTTTCAAACGCCATCACCTACTCGAAACCGCCCCGCTTCATCACGATCACGTACTCTTCTGACCAGCAGGATCCCTGCCATCGTATCTCGGTCGCGGATAATGGTATCGGGATCCCCGATTATGCACTCAGTTCGATCTTCGAACCGTTCCAGCTGGTTGATGCGGCAAAACTCTCCCGGCAGTATGGGCGCATCGGGATCTCGCTCTCGATTGCCAGAAAGATCGTGCAGTTGCATGGCGGGGACATCACGGTCAGGAGCACGGTTGGCGCAGGGAGCACGTTTACCATCTATCTCCCCAAGAATACCTGACCGGATGCCGGTTCTCCCGTTCAATTAATCCCGGGAGAAAAGATGCCTGATCTCACCGGCTTTCTGGTCGGTTATGAAAAGTATGAGGACATCCCCCTCCTGCAGGCGTGTTGTCTCGGGGGCGTGAATCAGTTTATTGTCTCCCCGGCGGAGACCTGCCCCCATGATGCCGTACTGGTCTTTTAAGTCCAGTTCGGCGATCGTCTTTCCCTCGGCCGGTGAACCGGCTTCCACCCGGAACGGGTGAACATGGGTCATCCTGAAAAATGTTCTGAAATCCTCTGCCCGTCGAGCACCGGGCTCCTCACCTTTTGTGAACATGGGAGCGCTCATCTTTTTTGCCCGCTCGATAATCCGTGCAATTTCCGTTTCGGAAATCTGGTACCTCTTCAGGGCCCGGGTAAAAATTTCCAGCGCCGCTTCGAACTCTTCGGATATGACCTCGTCAGCGCCGAGATCCAGCAGGTACCGGGCATTTCTTACGTGCCGGGTCCGTGCGAGAATGTAAATATCGGGCGAGAGCTGCCGGGCCATATGGATGATACGAGGTATCGCCTCTTCCTCGGAGACTGCCACCACGAGCGTCTTTGCCTGCCGGATGCCTGCATGTTCGAGCACTTCTTCCTGCACAGCGTCCCCAAAGATAAAGTTGGGCCGGTACTGGGATCGCTCCTCGCGGATGACATCAGGATTGAGCTCGATGACCATGAACGGGATACCGGCGATCAGTGCTGCCCGGGCCACGTTCTTACCGGTGATCCCGTATCCTGCGATGACAATGTGGTCTCTGAGCCCCTCTTCCGGTGCGATCTCGTCCGGGGTAAGGGCTTTCCCCCGCGCTATCCTCTTCGGGAAGAACCGGTAGATCATGTCGACAACCCGTGGGGAGGCGCTCATAGTAAACGGGGTCAGGGCCATCGTGACGATAGCCCCGGCAAGGAAGAGCTGGTAGAGCGGCGTCCGGATAACCCCGGCTTCAAGGCCGCTCTTTGCGAGCACAAACGAGAATTCCCCGATCTGGGCGAGGGCGAGCCCGCAGAAAACGCAGACGCGTACCGGCATCCCGAGGACGGCCGTGGAAAATGCGCCGGTCAGGATCTTGACACAGAAGATCGCGGCAATGATCAGGGCGACATAGCCGAAATTGCCGAGCACGGTTGCCGTGTTGAGGAGCATCCCTATGGACAGGAAAAAGATCGCCGCAAAGACATCGCGGAAGGGGATGATGTGGCTCAGGGCGTCGATGTTAAAGTCGGATTCGCCGATGATCAGGCCGCCGATGAATGCCCCGAGCGTGTACGACAGTCCAGCTTCGCTGGTGAGCCAGGCGATAACGACGCAGATGCCGGCGATGGTGAACAGGAAGAGCTCCCGGCTCCGCTCCTTTGCCACCCGGAAAAGGAATCCCGGGATCACCCAGTACCCCAGCACGATGATGACGAGGATGATCAGGGCGATCTTTACGATCTGGAATGGCAGGTTAGAGAGATCAACGCCACCCTTGCTCCCTGAGAGGAGAGGCAGCACGAGCATCATCGGGATGATCGCGAGATCCTGAAAGATCAGGATCCCGAGAAGCGTCCTGCCTTGGATCGTATCGACCTCCTCTTTCTCCTGGAGGATCTTCATCACGATGGCCGTACTGGAGAGGGAGACGATGAAGCCGAAGATCAGGGCCTCATTGAATGGCATCTTGAAAAAGAGGTCGATCAGGGTGATCGCGACAATCGTCGTGCAGACTTGGACGATACCCCCGATGATCACCGCACGCCACGAACGGATGAGTTTCTGGAACGAGAATTCAAGGCCGATGGTAAAGAGCAGGAGGACAATTCCGATCTCGCCGATCGTACTGATGAGTGACTGGTCGGTGATCAGGGCAAAGCCGAAGGGCCCGACCAGCATCCCGATCACAAGGAAGCTGACGATGCTGGGGAGCTTCAGGTGCTGCCCGAGATACAGGAGGAGTATGGACAGAACGATAACAGCAACGATGGCAGGCATGATGTTCATGGAACGCTCCACCCGACCGGAAAACGCGGTAGAAAAATATCAGGCGGGGAATAATTATAAGTTCCGCAAAAAATTACGGGGGCCGGCCCGGGTTTTTCCCCGTTACGCGGGGTTATTCATGCGGTGCCGGCCGTGGCATATCTGCAAAAACGCAGGCCGGGTTGTAAAATTCAGTGATGCGGAAACGCCGGGAACGGAGATTAGAAAATAAGGCCACTGAGTGCCCCAGCCCGGATTTGAACCGGGGACAACCAGATCTTCAGTCTGGCGCTCTCCCAGTCTGAGCTACTAGGGCAGGAGTATAATGATTGTCATTTTGGATTAATAAATGATATGTTCTCCTTCCTGCCGGGCTCATGACCGTTCTTTTTATGTCCCGTGATGCCAGTACTAACTAAAATGTCTTTCCTGAAACGTTCCGGCGCGGATGAACCGGGCCTTGCCGGCGCGATATCTTCACGCACCGCCCGTGTGGTCCACCTCACACACAACGATCTCGATGCGGTCGGAGCGGATGCGATCCACCGGATGCGGTACGGCACCGGCGGTGTTTTTACCATCTGGAGTTCAGTCGGAAAATTTTCGCATTTATTCAGTATCGTCGCTTCCTGTGCAGGAAAAGGAGACCTGCTCTCGATCTCGGATATCGGGTACCACCATGAGGCCGAGATGCTTGCCGGCAGGGCAAAGGCAAACGGCTGGGTCGTGGAATGGCGGGACCACCACCGCTGGAGGGACGAGGAGATCCGGAAGGTTGAGAAGGCGGTCTCCCTCCTGCACATCGACACGTCAGTCTGTGCCACGGCGATCGTCGCCCGTGACCTTGAACCTGCAGACGAGGTTGCCGCAGAGGTGGCCCGTGTCGTCTGTGATTACGACCTCTGGACACAGGCTGACCCGCGGTCTGCGGTGCTCGGGCAGGTGCTCCAGCGGAAGGTGAACCGGGACCATGTGAGGGACTGCCTTGTGCAGGGAATTTTTACCGATGAACGGATCGAGCGCCAGTACACGGATATCCGGCGCGAGATGCGGGCGATGATGAGAAAGAGCCTCCACCGGTCCACGGTCCTCGGCGCGAAATACCGGATCGCCTTTGCGCCGCTCTACGGGTACCCGAGCGAGACGGCACACTTTATCCGGGACCAGCTCAGGACCGACATAGAAGTGATCGTGGGAAAGGATGGCAAGTTCTCGCTCCGCTCCATTCCCCCGGTCAGCCACCTGATCGCCCGCGAGTTCGGCGGCGGCGGGCACCCGAACGCGGCCGGGGGGTCCTTCAACTTCACCGTGATCGAGCGGTTCGCATGGTGGTTTTTAAAGCGGAGCCGGCACTTTGAGGACCTGGTTAAGGTGGCGGAATCACAGCGATTTTTTTTGGAACCTGCCGGTTGATATGTTCCCGGATCCCGGTCCGGGGTCCGGCTGTAATGACCACACGATCCGTTTCTGAGGATGCCCAACAAGGCTGAGCCTCTCGTACTGGTATTCTGCTCATCATCTGCGCTGCGGATCGATCCCGCAGGATAAAAAGCGGGTGCCGCCGTTAATCACGGCGGGCTCACATATCCGGCATTTTTATTGCCATGTATGCGGCATGGATGGCGATGATCACATAAAGCGGCAGGAGGATTATAGTGGAGAATTCCTCCTTTCCGAACCGGAGCAGCCAGAGGGTCAGCGCCACATCGAACTGGAAGACGATGATCCCCCACCATTTTCCGAGATAACTGTAACCCATTCCCGGGAGGGTGAAATTCAGGAACCCGGCAATCTTCGGGTTTTTCCGTATTCTGGGTCTTCGTGAAAGTCCGCGGGGCAGGTACATCAGCGGGACCCCGGCCTTTGTCGAAGCGATAACCGCTTTCCAGCGGACCATACTGTCCTTATCGGCAAGGGCCTGTATGAGAACCGGGGCGGCATCACGGTCATGGATCTCCCCGAGGAGATCGATCGCCTTCAGGCGGATATCGCTGTCCGCGTCTTTCAGGGTTGTGGACAGGGCGTCGATCGCGGGTTTTCCCATGTCCCTGAGCACCCACCACTCCTGCATACCGAGGAAGTACAGCGCTCTTTCCCGGGCATCTGCCGGCTTCCACCCGATCTTTGAAAGTGCAAAGGCGGCCCCGTACCGGACGTATTTATCCGGATCTTCGAGCGCCTTTTTAAGAGTGGGGACAGCACGTTCATCACCTATCTCACCAAGGGCAATGGCGCTGTCCCAACGGACCTCCTCACTTCCGTCGATGAAGGACCGTATGAGAGGATCGACTGCACGGGGATCCCGGATCACACCAAGCGCCTCAATAATGCCGATTTTTACCGCCCGGTTCCTCGTCTTCAGTTTTTTGAGGAGATGGTCCATTGCACGGTCTCCAAGAGACCCGAGGGCTTTTGCTGCAGCTAACTGGATCTCGAAATCGTCATAACGGAGGGCCCGTATCAGGCCGTCAATATTCCCGCTCTTCGCCAGTGCGTCTATATCCGGCTTCTGTTTGCGGGATCCAAAGAGTGTCATGGTTCAGCCTCACAGATCCGGCATGTGTTCCGTGATATACCATGCATGCGCCGCTAACAGCAGAGAGACCGGAACGGGTACGGGGATGCCGGGGATGTTCAGGTAAAGAAAGAACGTCCATGTCCCTATTATTTTCACCGGGAAGAGGGCGAACATGAACAGGATCGTAAAGTAGAGCTGGAACACTATGTTCCCCCACCAGATATTGAGGTAGCCATACCCGGCTCCGCCAAAGAGGAAATTGAGCAGTGCAGCAATTGCAGGGCTGGCCCTTTTCCGTTCGCGCCTGCTGAGGGACCATGGAAGGTACTGGAACGGGAGCCCGCATTTTTTTGCCGCCAGGACCGCTTTCCAGCGGACTTTGCCGTCCCCGTCCCTGAGTGCCTGGTCGCAGGCAGGTTTTGCCGCACCGGGATGCATTTTTTCGAGCGTCTCAACCGCATGATAACGGACATCAGGATCAGGATCGCTCATCATACGGATAACGGGTCCTGATGCCGTCATTCCCAGCCTTGGAATATGCTCCCATTTCTGGAGCGCAATATAAAAACCGGCCTCTTCTTCAGGAGTAGGGGGAGTCCAGCCAAGTTGCCGGAGGGCGGCGGCAGCCCCGAACCGGACATATTTATCGCGTTCGATCACCGCATGGCGGAGGGTGTCAACTGCACGCGGGTCGCCAATCTCCCCTAATGCGAGCGCACTGGCCCACCGGATCTCGGTGTTCTCATCGCGGAGGAGCAGGTTGGCAAGCGGGTCCACTGCACGCCGGTCCTTGATATCTGCGAGGGCTTCAATTGCCCCAAGTCGGCTGGCAAGACCATGCTCATAGAGCTCGCGGAACAGGTGGTCAACTGCATCGGGTCCCAAGGTGCCCAGCGCTTCTGCAGCCTTCCACTGGACCGTGAGATCGGGATGCTGCAGGAGCCGCGTGAGTCCTCTGATGTCCTTTTTTTGTCGTAACCCCTCAATATCCGGACGTTTCGAACGGAACCAGGGGATCCTGATGGCTGTCCGGTTATTTGTTGAAGATCCTGTCATATAATGTCCTCCGGCGATGCCACCACCATACGATAAGAGTCACGCAGAGCATGGCCACGCAGACCGCCGCAATGACGAGGTTCTGTTGGAGGAAACCCAGCGTCCACACGAGCATGGACATAATGATATCATACGGGTCGGTCGGCGCTGAAAGCGGGGTTGCTGCCAACGTTTGCGGAACCGGCTGGGTAAAGACCGCAAAGTCGGTGAAATGGGAGACCGGTGCGGTGAGCGTCCGGCCACCGGCATCGCTCCCGGTCGCGAGTGTTTCCCACGTCCTGGTCGATGGGGTATACGCCCGGATGACCGGTTCCCTGCCGTTTGCGTGCAGGCTGGTCCACTGGGTCTCGGTCAGCGTGACGGTCAGCGTGATGGCCGGGGCGAACCGGGCACCATCAGGACCACACAGATATGCAGGGCCGCTGTAAATGTCGGCGGTGCCGGCCTCGGCTGGCGGGACCGGGCTGCCGGCAAGCGGCTGGATGCTCACATCAGACAGGGTATGACCGGCAGTATCGGTTGCCCGAAGGCCCTGGGGGAGGGTCAGGAGTGCGGTCCTGTCTGCGGACTGGACGCCCAGCGCGGCGGTAAGCCGCCCGGAACTGTCGGTCGTGAGGGGTGCCGTGCCCAAATCGATCGTCTGGGGTACTGCCGGCTGGGCGGCAGGTTGTTCCTGGGGTGCCATTTGCTGGGGTGCCGCTGGCGCGGCAACTTGGCCTCCGCCACCTCCACCCCCACCGCCGGGACTGTTGCCGGGTCCTGAACCCGGGCCGGATGATGGCGATGTTGCGGCCTGGGCAGCGGCATACTCGACCAGCCCGAAGATCGAGAGACCATTTGTTGAATTTGCCTGGAACCAGTCAAGGTTCGCACTGTCCGTGTATTCCCACGCGGTCGGCAGGACCTGCGGGTTTCCCGTCTCCGGATACCGGATGATGGCAATGGCGTCACGGCCGTCATTATTCGTGCCGTTGTCGAACTGGGCGACCCAGTTGTGGTTCACGCTCATGGTAATGACCGCAGGCACCTGGGTGGCGTTCGTGGTCAGGTTGGTGTTGATCTGCTCCGTGTTGGTGAACTGGACAGTATATGCAACGCTGGTAATATTGATGCCGGCATTCTGTGCCGCCAGCTGGAAGCCCTGCATCGTCGAGACATTGGCACCCTGCGTAATCGCTACGTTGACCGCAGCATTTGATACGTACTGATTCAGGGCGATATTCAGGGAGACCGAGACGTTGCCGACGCTCTGGCTCAGGTTGGCCGTTACCGGCGTACTATGGAGGATGACCTGCGTGACGTTCTGGACATTGTAATTGCTGGTCGTGGTATCATACGAGACATTCTGGGCAAAGACCTGGGCCGACTGCCAGAAACTGCTCGCGTTCTGGATCGTGAGCGTGGTTGCGGTCGAAGTGACGTTGCCGCCCGTGCTTTCAATGGTCGAGTTGCTGACGACAAGCGTCTGGTTGCCGTTGCTTATCGATGCGGTCGTCCCGTTCACCTGCGTGCTGAACGTCGTCGGGGCAGTATAAACCGTGATCTGCTGCGTGGTGCTGTTGGTCAGCCCGGTACTGCCGGTGACGGTGAGCGTGACGTTGAAGACCCGAGGCTGGCTGAACGTGTTGACCGGATTCTCTAAGAACGAGCTGTTGCCGTCCCCAAAGTTCCAGCTCCAGTTAAGCAGTGATGAACCCGTGGGTATGATGGAGGTGTCATTGAACTGGACCGTGAGGGGTACCGTCCCAGAGATGGGGGATGCGGTGAAATCGGCGACAGAGGGTAATACCGTTGTAGAATTCCCCTGTTGGGCAAATACCTCTATCCGGTCGTTCCAGTCATCCACGACATAGACATTTCCAGCATTATCGACCGCGAGACCTTCCGGCACTTCAAATTGCCCGTCTCCGGTTCCCCAGGAACCCCATTGAGCAAGCAACGAACCAGCTGGACTGAACTTCTGGATCCAATTATTGTTCTCATCCGCTACATATATGTCCCCCGAAGAATCAACCGCTATGCCGGATGGAGATGAGACAGACCCGGACCCACTTCCGGGTGTACCCCATTGGCCAAGGTAGGTACCGGTTGAACTAAACTTCTGGATGCGGTAATTGCCTTGGTCAGTAGTATACACATCACCAGCAGAATCAACAGCTACAAATAGCGGATGATTGAACTGGCCGTTGCCCGTACCAGAGGAACCCCATTGTGTCAGATAGTTGCCACTTGCGTCAAATTTCTGGATCCGGTTATTGGAAGTATCCACGACATAGACATTTCCAGCACCATCGACCGCGAGACCTTCCGGCCCTTCAAACTGCCCGTCTCCGGTTCCCAAGGAACCCCATTGACCAATATAGCCACCGTTCGAACTGAATATCAGGATCCGGTTGTTGCCTCCATCTGCGACATAGACATATCCGGTGGCATTGACCGCGAGACCGTCCGGCCATTCAATCTGCCCGTCTCCGGTTCCGAAGGACCCCCATTGGCCAATATAGGCGCCGTTCGAACTGAATTTTTGGATCCGGCAGTTGCCGGTATCCGCGACATAGACATCCCCGGAAGAATCAACGGTTATGTCATTGGGAGAAGCAAATTGTCCGTTCCCTAGCAGGTTACATCCCAGTTGAAGAAGATATGTGCCGTCAGCACTGAATTCTTGGATCCGGCATTCACCCGTATCCGCTACATACACATTGCCGGATGTGGTGATGACAAGACCTTCCGGCCCTTCAAACTGCCCCTCTTCGGGTCCCAGGGAACCCCATTTCCCAATATAGCCGCCGTTTGAATTGAATATCTCGATCCGGTTGTTGCCTCCATCTGCGACATAGACATACCCGGTTGCATTGACCGCTATACCTTCCGGCCCTTCAAAATACCCGTCTTCGGTTCCGGAGGCCCCCCATTGGCCGAGATAGCCGCCGTTTGAACTGAATATCTGGATCAGGCTGTTGCCTGTATCTGCGACATAGACATACCCGGTTGCATTGACCGCAAGATCTCCCGGATTATTCAACTGCCCGTCTCCGGTTCCGGATGACCCCCATTGTGTCAGATGGTTGCCACTCGCGTCAAATTTCTGGATCCGGTTGTTGCCTGCATCTGCGACATAGACATTTCCAGCACTATCGAACGCTATACCTTCCGGCCCTTCAAACTGCCCGTTTCCGGTTCCCCAGGAACCCCATTGGCCAATATAGGCACCGTTCGAACTGAATATCTGGATCCGGCTGTTGCCTGTATCTGCGACATAGACATCCCCTGTTGCATTGACCGCTATACCTTTTGGACCTGAAAAATTGCCGGACTGACTCCCATATGATCCCCATTGAGTCAGATAGTTGCCATTCGCGTCGAACTTTTCGATCCGGCTGTTCCCTGTATCCGCGACATAAATATTTCCTGATCCGTCGACAGCAACCGATGCGGGAGTATTCAGGGCCCCCGCAGCCTGAAGATCAGTCCCCCATTTCCTGACGTAACTGTAGGTCTGGTTTGGATTGTTTGCGGTAATGGTGATATAATTTTGAAGAGTCGAGGTGTTGGAGCCTCCTGAATTTATTACAGTTAATGAGACGTCGTAAGTGCCCGGTACGGAGTAGGTATACGTCGGATTCTGGCTGGATGAAGTCCCGCCATCCCCAAATGTCCAACTCCAGCTTGTTATCGGAGTTGTATTGGTGGAGGTATCGATAAACTGGACGGTTAGTGGTTCCGTGCCGGATGTCGGTGAACCGGAGAATGAGGCGACCGGTGGTGCTGGGGTCGTTGCGGAGGTAGCCTGCCAGGTTATCGCAAACGGCGAGAAGCTGGTGGTCGTTGCGGTATAATGATCCTCGCCATTGACATCGCTTCCAACGAACGTTGTAGGAAGTGCCTGCCAGTCTGTTCCATTATAGTGTTCCAGGACAATATTCTGCGGGGTTAACTGGTTCCCGGTCAGCCATGATTGCAGGACGGTAAATGAGATCTGTGCTGTGCTTATGCTGTAGGTATCCGGTGACGTCGCCGTGACAACCATATACTCAAAGGCTGTTCCCGGCGCTGATTGGGAAACAGGCGACGTTGATGATACCGTCGAGATAACGGTAAGCTGATAGATACCGGTACCAGAACCAGTTACAGATACACTGGTAATATTAGTGACTGCATTGACTGCGGACGTGACATTGGTACTAAAAGTACCATCGGTATTCTCCGAAATGATATTTGCCGTCGCTGTTGCACTGACCGTACCGGGTGACGCTGTGGCGGTTACTGAGATGGTGTCGCTTGTCAATAATGCGCGAATGGGAACCGTCCAGGCCCCGCCAGTTGCTATAACTGTAGGCTGAGATACTCCATTTAAGGTGAGAACGACGCTGGAACCTGATACCGCTGTGCCGGTTACACTGGTCGCACCCGCGAGAACCGGTGTGGTGATGACGGGCGTCGATGTCTGGGTCGGGGCTGCTTCATACGTGTAGGTAATCGGAGCTGTGCCGCCGTTTGTGGTGACGCTGACAGTAACGGGTTCGGCTCCTGTTGTACTGGCCGGGGCGGTCATATTGATCGTCGTACCGTCTCCGTTAATAGTAATACCGGTTGCTGGATTGCTGCCGAAGGATACTGTGGCTCCCCAAAGGTTTGTTCCGGTAATATTTACCAAGTTGTCGCCATCAATCGGGCCGGCTACCGGCCATATGTCAGTAATCGTCGGGATTGTATAATACGTGAATTTGTCGGCTGACGACAGCGTAGAGGTGGAGGTAGAGGTGACGTCATTTACGGTGATGGTGACGATTACGGGAACGGGTCCGGCTTCTGTACTGGCCGGGTAGTTTGCGGTGATTGAAGTATCGTTGTTAACCGTATACGATGTTGCCGGTGTACTGCCAAAATCTACTGCGGTTACCGCATTCGATCCGGTCCCTCCATAAAAGCCTATCCCGGTGATGGTTACAGTTTCACCGGTGCCGCCGGCTTGTATGCCATGATTCGGTGAAACTCTGGTGACGCTCAGGGATGCCAGATAATGGTACCAGTCATAATTTGAATACGCCGAGGTGCCACCAGGTCCGATAACGGTGACCTGAACGTTTACGGGAGATGTAACGATAGGGCTGGTTACGGTGATTGATGTATCGTTGTTAATCGTGAACTGGGTTGACGCGTTGCCGGTGCCAAAATCTACTTCGGTCGCTCCGGTAAAACCTGTACCGGTGAGGGTCACTTGGGTGCCGCCGGCTATCGAGCCGGATGAGGGTGAGACACCGGTCACGGTCGGGGCTGCGAAATAGGTGTATTGATCTGCGGACGAAGTCCCGGATGTGCCGTCAGGATTGGTAACGGTGACAGGAACGGGTCCGGCTGTTGCACTGGCCGGGGCGGTTGCCGTGATCGATGTTGCCCCATTAACGGTATACGAGATTGCCGATGTGCTGCCAAACGTTACTGCGGTCACACCGGTAAAGCCTGTCCCGGTAATGGTTATACTGGTGCTGCCCCCTGTCGAGCCAGATGCCGGTGAGATGCTGGTGACGGTCGGGGCTCCATAGGTGTATTGGTCGGCGGATGAAGTCGCGGATGTGCCGCCGGGAGTGGTGACCGTGATGTGAACGGTTCCAGCAGAGTTGGTCGGTGGAGTCACTGTGATCTGGGTAGAGGTATTCGTCAGGACGGTTGCTGATGTGGTGCCAAACTTAACGGCAGTTGGATACGCGAGATTCGTCCCGGTGATCGTTACGGTAGAACCACCGCTCAGTGGGCCAGCTGCCGGCGAAATGCTCGTGATCGTCGGCGCTGATGCATAGATATAATTCGTCGTCGCTGTGCCGCTGGCAGTTGTAACCGTGACCGTTACGGATCCGGCCGAACTGGCCGCCGGGGCGGTCATATTGAGTGTCGTGCTGGAGTTTGCCGTGATGATGGCTGCGTTCCCCGTCCCAAAGGTGACCAATGTCGGATACGCCAGGTTCGTTCCCGTGATGTTAACCAGCGTACCGGCAGTTAATGGGCCGGATCCGGGCGAGATGCTCGTGATTGTCGGCGGTCCTTCGTAGATGTATTGATCAGCGGATGAAGTCGTGGATGTGCCATCAGGATTGATAACGGTGACATCTACGGTTCCTGTACCGGCCGGGGCGGTCACGGTGATCGATCTATCGTTGTTAACCGTAAACGAGGTTGCAGCAGTTGTGCCAAAATTCACTGCTGACGTTCCGGTAAATCCTGACCCGGCGAGGTTTACCGTGTTACCCCCGCCAAGCGGGCCGGCGGCAGGTGAGATGCCGGTGACGAACGAGAATGTTATCTCAAGCGGAGAAAAGACCTGGACCCGGTAATTTTGCGCATCAAGAACGTAGATATAGCCGCTCGAGTTCACCGCTATACCTAAAGGCAGTTTGAACTGGTTAATGCCCGTGCCAGCTGATCCCCACTGCGTCACATTGGTCCCGGATTGCGTAAACACCTGGATACGATTATTATCCGCATCAGTGACATAAAAATACCAGTTTGGGTCAAACGCTATGCCCCAAGGATCTTGGAACTGACCAATACCAATGCCAGGTGATCCCAACAGCATCACAGGTTCCCTGGCGGGGTCAAACACCACGATATCTTGATAGGACAGGTCTGAGACATAGACATAATTGCTCGAGTTCTCCTGTATTCCCGTAGGAGATTCGAGCGTTATGGGATACATACCATAGAGAGCACTAAACTGATTCACAGGATTCCCGGAGGGATCAAAAACCTGGATCTGATGATTACCGCTGTCAGCGACATAAACATAACTACTCGCGTTCACCGATACGCCTGTTGGTAGATATAAATCATTATTTAACGTCCTCACAAAATTCCCGGAGGGGTCAAACTCCTGGATCCGGCTATTGTAATTGTCAGCGACATAAACATAACCACTCGCATTCACCGCTAAGCCTTCAGGTACGTTGAAATTATAGTTACCAGTACCGTATGATCCCCAATGCCTTACGGGAGTCCCGGAAGGGTCAAACTCTTTGATCTGGTTATAACCGGTATCAGCTACATAGACGTACCCGCTTGTGTTCACCGCCATGCCCATGGGATAATAGCCGAACTGGTTGTCACCTGTTCCCGAAGACCCCCACTGCCCTACATATTGCGGAGCGGATCCTGCACTGGCCGGCGCACCGATACCGACCGCAAGAGCCACAATAACAACAATACATAGTAAAAGGGGGATCCTGTTTGCGACGTGCCAGCAGGGTTTCATCATGGCTCACGTTTCCCAAAATCTGAGAGTCGACACATTTCGTCGTAGCCGTTATCCCCTCCAGAACCGGTAAAAAATGGATCCCCTGCGGTCCGATCAACGGTGGTGAATATTGTTATCACCAGCAGAACCAGAAGAAGAAAAAAAGATCCGCACAATATCCTGCGATGTACCTGCACCCGTTCCGCAAAGATATAAAACAACTCCTATCAGGTCAGCTACCTCACTCAATGATGAGTTCATTTATATAATTAAAAACGTTTTTATTTTTATCTGAGATCAATATGTGATCTTAGAGCTTAATAACAGACTGCGAATCACGGCATGATCGTCCTATCCGGATATGATGCGGGATTAATTCACAATTTTTATAATGTACCCGGTATGAGATCGAAAACTAGTATGGCGAAGTTTGATTGCGACTAGTGCGGGAAATGTTGTGCAAGTTTTGGGGAGTTCATAAAAATCGAGCGCCAGCTCACGGATCGGGATTACTACTGCCGGTACGGCATCACGAACGAGATCTTCCCCGTCCATGTGCAGCCGGAATTTGCCGATGAGATCGACGAGGATTTCACCGACATGGACCCCAAAGGGGGAGGGCCTGCCCGCAAGGGGTGCATCTTCAGCCGTAAGAACCCGGCAGGAAAAGGGTTTGCCTGTGCGATCTACCCGACCCGGCCCAATATCTGCCGGGAGTTCAAGTGCTACCGGATGATTATCCACGATCTCCTGAGCGGCGAGACGCGGGGGAAGGTGATCGGGATCAACGAGCTCAGGACCCATGATGAGATCCTTATTTCGATCTGGAACGAGAAGATCGCCCACCTCCCCCACCCGTTCCGTGAGAAGCACGGGACGGCGGTTTCCGGGGGTAATGCCGTCCATGGGCACGACAGCCACATCCATGCTCACCTCCATGACCTTGAACATGCCGATGATACTGAATGGGTATCCGAAGTCCTCACCATCCTTGCGGCGCATGGGTACCATGGTGACCCGGTGGAAGAGTAGTGGCTGCTCTTCCTGCTCCGGCTGTCGCTCTATGGGGATGCTGCCACAGCCAAAGGCATGGACGAAGTTCTATCGCAGAGTGGAGAAACCGGCCGTGAATGATCCCGTTGTAATCAAAACTTGTCCGGTAATTAAAAAGTCACGACATCGCACCGGAACCCCAAAACTTTCGATAGTTCTTCATGAATTCTTCGGAATGCGAATTTCGATCGTATAGGAATTAAGATATTTCGCATTAACAATGAAATAATAATCTTTATGTCCCTCATAAAATTTCTCCACCCACGGCCGGGGATCGATACCCGTTCTTTTCCATAGAGCGGCATCAAGTCCTCCCGGTGGCGTCACGGTGTCTATTACCTGATTTGGATTGTCTCCATCCATTACCTGGATGGAGAGAGAGGGAAATACTTCAGAATAAGATTGTGTCCCTGACTCTCCTTGTCCTCCCATGTTCATCGGATCTGCGGTATACCACATTTCCCAATAATAAGAAGGTATATTTATGTTATTAGTTGTGCGACTATATTGACCTGAAATGGTGGCAAAAGTAGTCATATCGGAACTTTCTGGAACCGTTGATGGTTCTGTGTTCACCGGCATTTGAATAGTTGGTGATACGGTTATTGGTTGAGATGATGGCGCCTGATTCAACGTATGGGACAGGAAATAAAAACCTCCAATCAATATAGATCCGATAATTAAAATTACCAAAGCAGAAAGACCAATTAGTTTAAGAGTAGCCGGCTCAATTTTGAGTCTCGAAAAATCTGAAGTCCTGATCGCAGGAAAATCAAAATCATTTATCTTATGAGGAAACAGGATTTCTAGCCCGATTATAATTAATATTGTAACGATTATTGCAATTGCTACAAGTATTGACAAATCCATTTTACTTCGCTTTTTACTATTCAAATGATAAATCTTTGGATTCTGTTTAAAAAATCCAAATTCCCCGGCGTGAGCAACTGTCCAGGAAATATAAAGTACGGTATCTGCTTACCTTGGTATGCAATCAAACTCATTCCAGAACAGCCCTTCTCCATCGACAACATCCATCCATACAGAAGAAATTAAAAAAAAAGCCGGCAGGAATTCTCAAAGCCCGGTTCCGGATCGTTTTCCTCTCTCTTGGATCGCAGGGATCCCATGCCTTTTCTTACCACGATGTCATAAGGGTGTTGACAATGGCCATGCCAAACTCCTGAGAGGCCGGCGGGCCGTTTGCAGTGATCACCAGACCATCAATGACCACCGGCCGATCTACGAGGGCCGCACCACCTTTCTTCATCTCCATCCGGGATGCCGGGGTGTCATAGTACGTCGCCTTCTTCCCCTTGAGTACACCGGCATGGGAGAGCACCACCGGGGAAAGGCAGATGGCAGCAACCAGTTTTCCCGCGCCGAAGAAATATTTTGCAAGCCCGATAAGGAGGGGGTCGTCCCAGAGATACACCGGCGAACCGGCACCGCCAACAATCACGATGCCATGGTACGGAGCGGGATCGACTTCCTCGAACGAGAGCGTTGCCGTCACCTTTGCGCCGAACATGCCCGTGCAGGTCCCCCGGCGGGTGGAGACGATGTCGAATCCGATGCCGGCGTTGGTGAGCGCGGCCGTGGGGCCGGACAGCTCCTCATCCCGGAATTTCTCCGGTGCAATCGCGATCAGGATCTTCATAAAATTACCGATCGTACGCGAAACGATAAGGATATTGTTGCAGGCAGGATTTCCTGCCAGCACCTGTTGAGAAATTTTTCGATGATTTCTACCACATTAATAGTCTGTTTTTTCAAGAGCCTTCCGGCGGTTGCAAGGGGCAGAGAACAAGCATTTATAGCTGTAAATGTAATCTAAACTTGACAAAATATGAAACCCATCTACCTTCTCATCGGATGCCTCTGCCTCTGCGCATTCGCCATTCTTCCTGCGCAGGCGTTCACCATCAAGACGCTGACGATAACCCTTGGGCAGAACGGTGACGCACAGGTAGGCCTGCAGTACCAGCTCTCCCTGCCGGAGCAGATCGGGGTATTCTTCCACCTCGCAAATCCCTCCGCCGAACTCCAGAGCGCCCTTGACCAGAATCTCAACCGGCAGGTCACGGTAGAGCGGGCAGACAGCTCATCGGCAGATATCACCATACCCTCGTTTGCCACGGTCTCCGGAGGTCCCGGCACATTGATCATGACAACACCCGCGTTCTCGCTCGCACATGCCCAGGCTGTCATGGAGCAGTACTGGTTTGCACCGCTCCTCTCGCCAGACTTTACCCCCCAGGTGACCACCATCACCTTCCCGGATGGCTATAGCGATACTCTCTACAGCCAGATCAGCATCCCCTCGGTTATGCATGTGCTTGCTTCCTGAGCCCTGAGCCAGTCTCATACAATAATTTCGAAATTTTTCTCACCTTACCGGAAGTATTTATCTCAGCGTGACATTCGATAGATAATCGAAAATGTCACCGGATCCCTGCACGTTGACGATAAAGATTTTTCGGCAGCATGGCGATGGAGCGGCAGCTCCGGTCCCGTTTGCTCCACGTGCCCTGCATGTACTGATACCGGTCATCACCGGAGCCCGGAAAATACCTGCGGACGCCCGGGCCGCCACTTTTTTTATCGCCGGCCCGGGATCTCATCACCACGGTACCGGCTCCGGGCAGCGAGGAGTGTGAGCAGTGATGACGAGAGGACGCCGGCCGACAACGGGACTGGATGGCGTGATCGAGATTGCGAAGGTGAGAGGGACGGTCATAAAATTTCTTCCACAACAGGAGACCGCGTTCAGTTTTCTGATCCAGACGCTGATATCTATTATCTTCGTCCGGATCCGGTATTCAAACCGTCTTCATGCGTCGGTCCCAGAGATCGAAACCGAATTCCTCGAACTGATCACACGCCTCCGGCTCCTTTCGGCATCAGGAATAGTGGTCCGTCAGCTCTGGATTTACTCCCGGAGCGGGATCTGGAGGTACTTCATTATCACAGAGACCGGCATCGAAGAGATCGGTGTAGACGGCCTGCCGGCCGGTGCGCCAAAGAAAAGATCTTTCACAGGTGCCGAAGGAACGGTGAGTGAAAAGGCGGAGATAATGACGGTTCAGAACTGAAAACCCGGCAGGAGCATCAATTGCCAACTACCCTCAAAAACCCCTAAACTCTCCCTTTTTGAAGGTATTTCACCCTTATTTTGCCCCGGAATAAAATACGCCCAATTTGGGCTCCGATTGACCTTCCCGGAGGCACAAATGACAATAATTCGCAAAAAAGTGACAATGGGTTTTTTGGTTCTGCCCGTATCTCTTCCATTTTAGCCGTCAGGGGCTGGGATAAGCCCGAAAAAGTCATCAAATAGCACTAATTGGATGGCCGATTAGTCTCACAGCTGCACTACTGATTGGAAAAACGGAAAAAAGGCCTGTTTTAGGTATTCCCCAAAAAGATGTTATCTCATATTAATGTCCAAAAAAACGGCTTTGTAGAATTCCTCAATGACAATTAGAACAGAGAATGAATTCATCAATCTTGAGAGGTTATAGAGGATCACTTTGATTTTAATCTCCTTGGCCTGCCGGTCGAAGAAGCCCGGCGCATCCGCTCCGCCCTCAACGATCTTGCCGCAGAAGAGCAGCCGTATCTGTCCATAAAGAAGCTCCACGGTCACGAGCACGTCCCACTCTCCTCGTACCGGATCGGGAGATACCGCGCAATCCTCACTATCGATCACAGCGTCCTTGTCATCTTCGTGATCACGATCGAGCACCGGCATTCCGTGTACCGCAGCGTGTGACAGGAAGGAACGGTCAGGCAGCAATCCCCTGTCGCGCTTTTTTTGGATTCCGCCCGGTCCTTATTTCGTATACCACGCCGCATCCGCCAGCGTGCGCCAGTATGCATCCCCGTTTTCAGTACAGTAACCGCCGGCTGAGACGTGGTCCGGATCGAGGTGCGACAGGGCCAGCCGAATCGCTTCTGGATCCGGGTCAACGATAATGAGATGGTGGAGCTCGTACTCGTTGGCAAGATCAAGGACTGTGGCGAGCTGCTTCCTGCCGACAGCAATCTGCTGCTGGTGTTCCATCAGGGTTGTAAGCGCCGTCCGGTCCGGCGCCGGCAGGAAGAAGAATACGTTCTGCCGGGCAAGCGTGGCGATCTCCTGCTCGTCTGCCCGTTCGCAGATGAGCACATGGCCGGCGATGCCGGCGTCCCGCATCGCCCGCATGAGGGTGCGGTATGTCCCAAAAAGAGCATCCAGCCAGTCATCTTCATCGTTGTAGTACCCATCCCGGAGCCCGAGGCCGTGCGGCGCCGGCAGGGCGCACCAGCAGCCGGTTTTCCGCGCCACGCTTGCCGCAGCATCCCCGGTGAGAGCGCCGGTCTGTATGTCGATCTCCCCCCGCACTACATTATCCTGTATCCCGTTGAGGCACGAACGGATACGGTCTGCATAAAATCTGCCACCGGCACAGGGGATCGTGATCCCGGCGGCGAGCTGCTGGGCGAGCGACCGGTCGAGCTGGTACGAGATGAGGTCAGCAGCGCAGCCGCGGTGGTCCGCCACCCATGCAGCGAGCTCCGTGACGCCGGGAAGACCGGTCTCCGCGCCCAGTCCCCGGGTCGGAAGTTTCAGACGTTTGACCATGGTATATGAATTATATCATATCAGCATCTAAAAAGTACTGATGAAGAAACCGCCGTTGCTGGTCACCTGCGGGCTGCCGTACACCAACGGCCCCTGCCATCTCGGGCACCTGCGAACATACGTCCCTGCCGATGCGTATGTCCGCTACATGCGGCGGGCAGGCGAAGAGGTCGTCTTTGTCTGCGGTTCGGACAACCACGGGACGCCGATTGTCGTCTCCGCCGATGAGGCGGGCGTTTCCCCCCGTGCGCTCTCGGAGCGTTTCCACCGTCATTTCGATGAGACGTTCCGGCGCATGGGGATCGCGTTCGACCGGTTCGGGATGACCGACGACCCGGCGACTCACCACCGGACGCAGGCGATCGTTACCACACTCGAGGAGAACGGCTATATCTACAAGCAGGTCGTGCACCAGGCGTACTGCACGAAGTGCCGGCGGTTCCTGCCGGACCGGTACGTGGAGGGTATCTGTCCCCACTGCGGGACACCGGCCCGGGGGGACGAGTGCGACCAGGGATGCGGCCGGCACCTTGAGCCCGGCGAGATCAAAGAGCCGGTCTGCAAGGTCTGCGGGACAAAGGCGGAGTTCCGGGACCAGAAACACTTCTTCTTCCGGTTGTCTGTGTTCAAGGATTTCCTCCTCACGTACCTCGAGGGGATCCGGGGGACAAGCAACGCGAAGAATTACGCGATCGGCTGGATCAGGGACGAACTCCATGACTGGTGTATCACCCGGACGCTCGAATGGGGGGTGAAGTTCCCGGGCCGCGACGACCTCGTCGTGTACGTCTGGGTGGACGCACCCATCGGGTATATCGCGTTTACCGAAGAGTGGGCAAAAAAATCCGGCAGGGACTGGAAGGACTACTGGTGCGGGGATAACCGGATCACGCATTTCATCGGTGGCGATATCATCTACCACCACTGCATCTTCTGGCCGGCGCTCCTGAAGGGAGCCGGGTACGGCGTGCCGTACGCGGTCGTCGCGTCCGGGATGGTCAAGGTCGACGATCACAAGTTCTCCAAGTCACGGGGTTACGTGGTCTGGACAAACGACGATTACCTCGACAAGGGGCTGCCGGCCGAGTACCTGCGGTACTACCTGCTGGCCTATACCAGCCACACCAAGGAACTGAACTTCTCGTGGAAGGTCTTTTGTGAGCGGATCAACAACGAGGTCGTGAATATCCTTGGCAACTTCGTGTACCGCACGCTCTTTTTCGCCCAGAAGGAGTTTAACGGCGTGCCAGCCTGCACCGTGGACCCGGCGATCCTGCAGGAGATCGAAAAGAGCCTTGCGACCGTTGACGGCCTGATGAAGGAGTACGAGTTCAAGGGGGCCGTGGATGCCGTCATGTCGCTTGCGGCGTTTGGCAACACCTATATCCAGACAAACGCTCCCTGGAAACTGGTCAGGACTGACCGGGCCGGGGCGGCTCAGGTGATCAAAAACTGCGTCCAGATCGTAAAGGCGCTCGCCCTTTTGATCGAGCCGGTGATGCCGGATAAAGCACAGGAGTGCTGGAAGATGCTCGGCTATTATGATGAGGTGGCCCGGCACCCGGTCAGCGATGCGACGTGCCCGGTTCCCGAATCGTGCCTGAAGGCCCCGGTACCGCTCTTTGCGAAGATCGAAGAGGCACAGGTCGCGGAACTGGATGCCCTCCTCAAAAAGAGGGTCAGCGAGGCGGACAAAAAGATGGAAAAGGTTCCAAGTATACCCTTTGAGGAGTTCCAGAAACTCCGGATCGTGACCGGCCGTGTGCTCTCTGCCGAGCCGGTGCCAAAGTCGAACAAGCTGCTGAAGCTGCAGGTCGATATCGGGAATGAGAAACGCCAGATCGTGGCCGGCATGCAGCAGTTCTACAAGCCCGAAGAGCTGGTCGGCAGGGATGTGGTGGTCATCTCAAACCTCGCACCGGCAAAGATATTCGGTGTCGAGAGCAACGGGATGATCCTCGCGGCCGGGGATCAGGCCTCGCTGCTCGTACCGTTCAGACCGGTCGTGCCGGGAACAAAGGTACGGTAGGAGACCGTCCGCCCGGTGGTATCATACATCGATCTGCCGCAGCGCACAAAAACCCGCGTCCTCACTTCTCGTAATACTGCTGGTGGTACTCCTCTGCCGGCCAGAACGCGGACGCCGGCACGATTTCAGTCACGATCCTCCTCTTTTTATGTGTTCCGGATGCCTGCAGCCGGTCACGCGATGTTTCGGCCGCTGCCTTCTGCTGCGGCGTATGGTAGAAGATCGCCGAACGGTAACTGGTCCCGGTGTCCGGTCCCTTCCGGTTCAGGTTCGTGAGTTCATGGATCTCCCGGAAGACGAGAAGGAGCTGCCCGTACGAGACGACTGAGGGATCATACGTGACCTCCACGGCCTCGGCATGGCCGGTCCTGCCCGAACAGACCTGCTGATACTTCGGTGAAGGCGTTGTCCCGCCCGTGTAACCGACCCTCGTCCCGGCAACACCCCTGATCCGGCGAAACGCGGCTTCAACTCCCCAGAAGCAGCCGGCTGCAAACGTGGCCTTCCGGTATGAATCAGCGGACTCCATGAGGGGATTGTTCACCGCCCTCTCTTCCTGGATGTTTCGGCCGCGGCTCAACCGGCGAGAGCAGAGTGCCTGATCGTGATGTGCTGCCGGCAATCAGACGGAAACGCCCGCTACAGGGTTTGCTCTCAATAAACGGCACATCCACCGGTGCGCACTTACCTGAGTATTTCACAAATCGCTTCTTTTACCTTTTCATCGTCTTCGATCTCGAGCGCTTGTTTAAGAGCAGCTTCGGCGGTTCCGCCGCCGATCGCACCCAAAGCCCGCACTGCCATCAGACGTACAAACCGGTTCTCGTCTTTCAGCAGGATGATCAGGGGCTCAATTGCCCGGGAATCCCGGTGATCCCGGAGCCCTTTTGCCGCTATGTACCGGACATGATCCCGGTGATCCCGGAGCGCATGGATCAACGGTTTTGCCGCTTTTTCATCCGCCATCTTCCCGAGCGCCTCTGCGGCACGGTACCGGGTCTCCCACTTGGGATCCTTCAGCACTTCCTTTAACGGTTCTATTGCCGATTTCCCGATGGAAGAGAGCGCAAGAGTTGCCTGTTCCCGGACGGATTTGTCAAGATCCGCGAGCGCCCCGATCAGCGGCTGTATAGCCCGGGGGTCTTTTGCCTTGCCCAGAAGGTATGCGGCATACTGCCGGATCTTCGGATCCGTGCTCTTCATCAGGGTGTGGACGATCTCCTCGAGTCCCTTCTTTTCAAGTTCTTCCGCTCCTTGTGGCATTTCGGGTATTTCTGTTTCTGCCATGGTTCTCTCCTGAAGTATCGGGGCGGTGCCTATTAAAACCGATCACATGGCAGATGGGAGCCACAAGAAGAAGAACAGGTGGAATGGTGGTCGCACCCGGCAGGCATCGCGCCGGCGGGAGAAGAATATGCAGAGCTTTTCAAAAAACCCCTTGTCTGCGGGTACATAAAATTTCACATACGTTTTTCACACCAATACTTCTGAAAAAGAAAGTAACACTTTTCCCTGAAAGCGGTTGAGGCCGGGTCAAAGATCCCGGGCAGGTTCTCGTTTGGAGGATCTTTTACAGAGGCTCATGAGGGAGACGATGGGGCATCATCCGCAATGGACAGTACCCGGACACAGAATTGCCTAAAAAAAGGTTCGGCCGGCTGAGGCACGATATATTAGGTCGTGTTTGTGCCGACTGCGTTAGTCAGTACAGCTTTTGCCACCGTGGCGGATGCGGCGGTATTGCCGGTATCTCCGCTGATCACCGGGGCCTGTGCAAAACCGGTTGTCGTATCGACGCTCAGGGTTACCATGCCGAAGCGTGCCGATGTGACACCGTGCGAGAGCAGCGTGCCGTCCTTGTAGATATCGACCGTGATGTCATGGCTGGAGCCGTCCAGCTTCCAGAACGAGGCAGTTACGGTCCCGTTTGCGTCCTCGACCTCGTAGATGCGATCACCGGAATTGGTCACCCGCTCTGGGTTATCCGGCATGCCATAGGTACCTTTCCAGCCACCAATATAGTCCACATGGACCCATACCCCCGTCTGCGGAATCGTGACCGCTGTTGTTCCCGCGGCGGCAACCGTGCCTGCTGATGCTGCAGCCTGAGAAGACGCCGGTGTCACGGATACTTTTTGGCTGGATGTAGCACTCTTCAGTTTCGGGAGGACGAACAGGGCCGCCGCTGCCACGATGAGGATGATTATGATGATCGCGGCGGCGATAACCATCCCCTTTTTGCTTCCCGGTCGCCGGCGTTCCTGCGGCACCGCCGTTGGCATGGATTCCGGGATGAGCGGCGTCGGGTGGAGTTCTTTGGGTGAGAACAGATGGGGGATAAACCGCTTCTCTGCCGGTTTTACCGGGACCGGCGCCGGCGTTGCCGGTGATTCAGGTGCTATGATCGGCCAGGCCGGTGCGGTGGAAGCCGGCGTCTCCGGCTGCAATACAGGTGGTTTTGCCGGAGTCTCGGGTGGAACCGCCCTCAGCGGATCTACCGGGATTTTTTCCGTGGATTTTTGCATAAGCGGTTCGACAGACTGGATCTCCCAATCAATAGGGCGCTCCTTTTTCATTGCGGCAGCCGGAACCTGCGGCATCAGCACTGGCGGCACTTTACCGGGTGCGATGATCTTCATGCCGCAGGAGTTGCAGAACTCAGAGCCGTCCGGCACCCGGTTCCCGCACCGGGTGCAGTACGTGCCAGAGACGAATTGCTTCGCTGGCTCTGTGGCGGGCGCCGGCAGGGCCTCCCCGGCCTCTTCTCCTGAAGATGACACCGGTACAACGGGCGAGCCGATAATCTCGATCATCGGAGCCGCCGCATGTTCGGCGGTCTTTGGCGCCGGTTCGATCCCGGGTATAACCTTGCGGATGACCTCCTCGAGCGAGGGTGTAAGATGATCCCTGATCAACTGGATCCATTCGTCCCGTTCTTTCTTCCGGTTTCCCCCGCCTTCACGCGAGAACGTGAGAACCATCTGCCGGGTATCGCCGGTTTTTGTGAGGATCGTGAGCGTGATGACCTGCTCACGAATGGCATTTTCACCCGGCTCAACGTCTTTTAACGTGGCAAGAGGGATCTCTTTTGGGGGGAGGAGATTTTTGATCCTGTCCACGAGAATAATCCGCTTGCTGGTGAGCACCGCCTCAAACGATATCGATTTAACGTGAACCGCCGGTGCCCGGGCAAGCACTTTCTCGTCACTACCTAATTCCGGGTCATCCATTCTTGCCACTCCTTGCCACTATTCTCTCAGCATGGGATGTCTGTCGAGAAAAAGATATTTACCGGACAATAACAACAACACCTCAAAAACCAGGAAAAATGGAGATGTTTATCTCAGGAATTTAATTGAGTCCGGCAGTGCACCCTGCCTGGCAAGTATTTCCCCGAGCTGGGTTGAAGCCTGCATCTGGGATTTTATCTCTGACGAGATCGTGATCCCACACTCCTTTGATTCCGGGTCTTCCGGATTACAACTGCACAATTCGCCGGCAAGACCGAGATCGAATACGTATTTGATGATGTGGTTCTGGAGAAACGTGAGTTCGGCCATCATCTTCTCCCCGGGAGTCATGGGGGATACAAAGGAGAACCGGATAACGTCCTCCAATGGATGGGGGAACCCCTCAACCGACAATTTGATAAAGCATTCCACTTCAAAACGTTCGTTCTCAATCTTTTTTACTGCCGAGTGCTCGACGCTCATCATGAGAATGCGGTTTGCAGGTATCAGGTGGATGTGATGATCCTTGTCAAGCATTGCGATACTGATTACTGGCAAAATCTTTCACCTCTGCATGATCTTCTTCTCCCAAGAAATAAAGCGTTTTGCTGGGACTCGTTCAGCTCATGTACCTGCCATGATGCTGTTTCACCCTCAGGATGGTGTAGCGTATGGACCTTATCGCACCCTGCTTCGACACAATTTTACCTCCTATAGACAACCGGATCCATAACGACCGTCAGGCCGGAGCGGCCTGCTGCGGGCAGGATGCAGCAGAGGCGCATGAAGGCACGGCCCCGGCATCGTACTTGGGTGGAGCGGTGCAGAGCGGTCATGACGGGTCGGTGTCCAACAGGATCGATCTCCGGAGCGCTGAGAAAAATGGTGTTTACCTGCCGGCAGTGCGGAACATGCTGCATGTACCTTGGCGACTACCTCGTCATCGAGCGCCAGACCGGACCGTTCGCGTTTGAATGCTGTATGGTCTCGACCGGTCTGCAGTTTGCGGCAGAGATCGATGAGGACAAGCGGCACCTCTTTTTGGATCAAACGTTCCCTAACCTGCACCCGCAAGCCTGCCGGTTTCTCCGCCCTGAGGGAGATCTCATCCGTTGCACCATCCACCGCGACAGCCCGGCGCCGTGCAAGTTTTACCGGTGCGTGGTGATGAGGGTCTTTGACCGTGCCGGGGATATGGCCGGAACCGTGACCGGGACGCTCGCGCTGCATTCCGATGATCCTGCGCTGCGGGCGGTGTGGGAGGATGCGCTCCGGCAGATCCCGGAGACATCGCCGGATGCAGAGGAGCGCCTGCAGAAGTACCTGGCAGAGAAAGGGTACCGCGTCGAGTGATCCCCGGAAAAGATGGTGCTTTCGGGGTAGTACCTTCCGCTATATCCCGAGGTAGGCCTTCTGGATGTGGTTCTCGTGCATCAGTTCCTTTGCCTTGCCGGAGAGGACGATCCTCCCGTTCTCGAGAACATAGCCCCGCTGGCACATGTCCAGCGCGTGCCGGACGTTCTGCTCCAGAAGGAGGACAGTCATACCCGCCCGGCCAAGCTGCTCCAGCGCCCGGAACACCTGCCCGGTGAGGAGGGGGGAGAGGCCCGTTGATGGCTCATCGAGGATCAGGAGCTTCGGGCCGGACATCAGCGCCCTCCCGATCACCAGCATCTGCTGTTCCCCGCCGCTCAGCGTGCCTGCCATCTGCTGCTCCCGCTCCCGGAGGACGGGGAAGAGCTGATACACCCGCTGCAGGTGTCCGTCAGACCCGCTCCGCCCGGATCCGCCAAGAAGGAGGTTCTCGATCACGGGCATTTTCGGGAAGATCTCCCGTTTTTCCGGGACGAGTGCAATCCCTCTCCGGAAGATCTCGTACGGCCGCATTCCGAGGATCTCCTCGCCGCAGAAGTTGATACTGCCATGCGCATTCCGGTTCAGCCCCACGATCGTCTCAACGAGGGTGGTCTTTCCCGCACCGTTCGGCCCGATCAGCGTAACGATCTCCCGGTTGCCGACAGCCAGCCGCAGGTCCCGGATGATCGGGAGGTTCCCGTGGAAGATATCAAGACGGGATATTTCGAGCACGACGACCTCCTTTAAAATACGCTCATGTCGCCAAGGTACGTATCGATCACCTGCTGGTTGTTCACCACTTCGTAGGGCTGGCCTTCGGCAATCTTTTCTCCATGGTCCAGCACCACGATCCGGTCGGATACGCCCATGATAACGCTCATGACGTGCTCGATGATTAGAATGGATCTCCCTTCGTCCCGGATCTTTTTTATCAGGTCTACCGCCTCGCCGCTCTCTCTGGGGTTCAGCCCCGTCGTCAGCTCATCCAGGAGGAGGAGTTTCGGGTCAGATGCAAGCGCCCGCGCCAGCTGCACCCGTTTGAGTTCGACCACGTTCAGGTTCCGGTTGGGTGTATCGATCTTCTCCGGTGGCAACCCCACGTATGTCAGGATCCCTGCAGCTTTCTCCCGCGCATCGTTCATGCTGACCGAATGGCAGTTCCCGAAGAGCGCCCCGATCATGACACATTCGCGTGCCGTGAGATTCGGAAACGACTCGGCGATCTGGAATGTCTTGGCGATGCCTTTCCTGCAGATCCGGTCCGCTTTCAGACCGGTGATGTCCTCACCGCAGAACATCACGCTCCCCGCGGTTGGTGGTGTGATGCCGGAGATAATATTCAGGAGCGTTGTCTTGCCGGCACCGTTCGGGCCGACCAGACCGACGATCTCGCCACGGTCAACCTTCAGATCGACGCTGCTGACGGCAAGGAGGCCACCGATCTGTTTGGTCACACCCGAGAGGCTGAGCGTAGGGATCACCGTGCTAATAACTGGCATGCTATAGGTTGCCAAGGCATGTTATTAATGTATGGCAGGGCACCTCGGGCAGAACATGAGGACACCTGTCAGGAAGGAGAGATCGGCAGCGCCGTGCATGCCGCCCCTGCCGGAGGAGAAAGGCAATTATTATATTTGTTGACCCCGGACGTTGAATATGCCATGCTATCGCATAGCAAATGAGGTACCAATGAACACGTATAAGAGAGGCATGATTCTGATTGTCGCGTTCGTGCTCGCGGCGATCCTCGTATCCGGCTGCGCCCAGCAGGCTGGCTCGCAGTCGCAGGCATCCGCAGTCAAGATCGGGGTGATCGCATCGCTGACCGGCCCGGCCAGCAATGTCGGGACGAGCATGTGGCAGTCCGCGCAGGTCGCCGCTGACGAGATCAACGCAAAGGGCGGCATCAATATCAACGGAAAGATGGTCCCGATCAAGCTGATCGTCGGTGACGATGAGTCCACCCAGCAGGGCGGCCAGACGGCAGCTACCCAGCTGATCACCGGGGACAATGTCGATATCCTTGTCGGCGGGTACTCGTCAGCGGTCACGTCATCGTACGAGCAGACCGTTGCCCAGTACAAGATCCCGTATATCGTGACCGGTGCATCGAGCCCGATCATCACCCACCGTACCGACATCGATACGAGCTACATCTTCCACCACTGCCCGACCACCGACACCTACGGCCAGTATACCACGACGTTCATCGACCAGGTAGTCCGGCCGGCAGTCGACCAGAAGCTGAACGCATCGGCCACCCGACCGTTCCGGCTCGCCCTGATCTACCAGGACACGGCATTCGGCAAGGGCGTTCAGTCAGCGGTGAACGCGACCATCACGAATAACAACCTGAATATCCAGCTGGTCTCCCAGCAGAGCTTCAAGATGGGGGAGAGCGATTTCCGGACACCGCTCACCGCGATCAAGGCGGCAAACCCTGATGCAGTTTATATCGCTGCATTCCCGAACGAGGGCGCACCGCTCATCACGCAGGCGCGGAGGGATATCGGGCTGAACACGATCTTCCTCAACGTCGAGAATAATGACAACGCCCAGTTCTACAAGGATCTCGGCCAGTATGGCGAAGGGGCCATCATCGAGAGCAGGTTCTCACCCTACACGGCGCCCGCAGGTGCGGTCGCTGACGCCCAGACCGCGTTCAAGAACGGCTACTATGCAAAGTTCGGGACATACCCGGACATGATGGGTGCGTCCACGTACGAAGGAATCTATATTGCGGCAAAGGCGATAGAAAATGCGGGCACGACCGACAAGCCCACGGTCCGGCAGGCCCTTGTCAGCCTGAGCATGCCCCAGATCATCGAGGCCATGAAGGGCGGGACGATCTCGTTCTCGAGTGACTACCGGGAGTCGCAGTTCGACCTGTGGATGGAGCAGCTGACGTTCAATTCCACGATCGGCGAGTGCAGGCCGAACATCGTCTGGCCTGCCAACCTGCAGGTGACCAATTTTACGCTTCCTGACTGGTATACGCCCGGCAGCGCGTGATCCATACCACACCTCTTTTTATTGCAGACCATCGGATAGGTGATCGATCACATCATGGTTGACGCGGGGATCCTGCTCCAGATCCTGTTCTGGGGGGCGTATGCCGGCTGCATCTATATCCTGCTCGCCACCGGGCTGAACCTGATCTTCGGCGTCATGAAGATCGTGAACTTCGCGCACGGTGAATTCCTCATGATCGGGGCATACATCACCGCGACGGTCTTTTTTCTCACCGGCCTGAACCCGTATGCGATCATCGTGCTCTCCATGATTGTACTCATCGGTATCGGGGCGGTGGTGGAACGCCTCTGTTTCCGTCCGATCCTCGGCACGAGCAAGCTCAACGAGATCTTCCTCTCCATCGGGCTGATCTACATCTTCCAGAACGGCGCCGCCATGATCTGGGGTGACCAGTGGCAGAGCATCAGGAGCCCGTACCAGGGCATCACGGTCTCTCTGGGTTCGCTCAACATCCCGGTCGATTATCTCATCATCATGGCGGTGACCGCCGCAATCCTCTGCGGATTATACCTTTTTTTGAGGAAGACTGAGATCGGCCGGCAGATGCGGGCGACCAGCCAGAACCGGAAAGGGGCGATGCTGGTCGGTATCAATGTCGAACGGATGGATGTCATGAGTTTTTCCATCGGGTGTGCCCTTGCCGCGGCCGCCGGGACGCTCTGGGTGGTGAGCGGGCAGGTCTTCAACCCGTACATGGGCTCGATTCCTGCCATAAAGGCATTCGCCATCATTATCCTCGGTGGCCTCGGGAGCATCCCCGGTGCCATCCTCGGTGGCCTGCTCTACGGCATCGCCGAGAACGGCGCGGCGTACTTCTTGGGCGGCATCTGGAAGGATGCGATCTCCTTTATCATCCTGATCGTCGTGCTCATCGTGAAACCGACAGGGCTTTTCGGTGAGTCCGGGGAATGAACCGCATGAACCTGAACCGCGACATGATCATCCGGTACGGGACCTTTGCTCTTGTTGCCATCGCCATTGGCATGCCGTTAGTCTCCGGCGATCTCTACATCCTCAACCTTCTTGTCCTCATGCTCATCTTCATCATTTTTGCATCAGCATGGAACCTGCTCGCGTACTCCGGGCAGGGCTCGCTTGGCCATGCGGCGTTCTTTGGTATCGGGGCGTATGCGTCGACCCTGATCGCGGCAGAGAGCGGCATTACCCCGTACGTCACGATCTTTCTGGGCGGGGCGGCAGCGGCACTGATCGGCATCCTGATCGGGCTCACCTGCGTGCGGCTGCGGGAATGGTTCCTTGCAATGGTCACGTTCGGCTTTGCCATCATCGTCCAGACCATCACGGTGAGTGTGCTTGCTCCAGTCACCGGCGGCTGGGACGGGATCGCGTCTCCCCGCCTCGTGAGTGACGGTGTCCCGGGCTACCAGCTGATCCAGTACTACTCGATCCTGCTCATCACTATCGGCTGCATCATCCTGATCCATCTCATCATGAAGTCCCGGCTCGGCCTTGCCTTCTCCGCGATCCGGGAGAACGAGGTGGAGGCGCGGGCGACGGGAGTCGATCCCGTGCGCACCCGACTCATCGCGTTTGCCATCAGCGCATATCTTGCCGGAATTGCAGGGGCGCTCGAGATCCACTATATCGGCTACCTCACCCCGGAGATATATGGCGTGGATATCTCCTTCTGGCCGATCATCTACGTCATCTTCGGTGGCTTGGGGACCCTTGCCGGCCCGGTGATCGGGACGGTCGTCCTGATGTCAATCTGGGAAGGGCTGAGGCAGGCCGGGCTGACGTTCGGGCGTTACATCGTCATCGGCGTGCTGCTGATCCTCGTGATCATCGCCCTGCCCAAGGGACTTGTGTCACTACCGGGAGTGGTGAGGGAGCGGTGGAGGGAATGGAAAGAAAAAAAGAAGGTGCGGGCAGATCCAGCTGATATAACACCCGGCAGGTAATCCGGAAAAGCCGGGGCATCTGCCAATCTGCCTTTGAAGGGATACGGCGCCGGCGAATTCAAAGGGCTGGCGGCAGGGCATCTGACCCAAGAAAAGTACGCCCAGGTCGGAATTCGAATCCGAGTCGATTGCGTGACAGGCAATCATGATAGGCCGCTACACTACCTGGGCATTTATACAGTTTATCCCGCCTCCCGGATTCGGACCGGGGACATCGCGGTAGCCGCGCAGTTACCTCAATCGGTAAACCATACTACAGCCGCGCACTCTACCAGGCTGAGTTAAGGCGGGGCACTGCGGTCATAATATTGGGATAGTCGGGTATTAAACGTATCGTTAAAGACGCCATATTTTCGGGGTGAATGCACCAATCCGCCTTGAATTTTTGGGGGATTTGTTTATATAATACACGAGCCCATAATCCATCATGTCTCGCACAACAGTGTCGGGAGATTGTCTTCTTCACCGATAGCCATGCACGTGAAGAAGTGACTGTTTTTGATACCACGCTCCGGGACGGAGAACAGACCCCGGGGATAGCATTCACCTTTGAACAGAAACTGGATATCGCCCGCCAGCTCTCCGCAATTGGCGTCCATATGATCGAGGCCGGGTTCCCTGCATCCTCGAAAGCCGAAAAGGAGACGGTTGCTGCCATCAAGAAGCTCGGGCTCGAAGCAAACATCTGCGGGCTCGCACGCTCGGTCAAAGCCGACATCGATGCCTGCCTCGACTGCGATGTCGACATGGTCCATGTCTTCATTCCGACGTCGGATATCCAGCGGGAGAACACAATCAACAAGACCCGGGAGGAGGTGCTTGCGATGACGGAGGATATTATCCGGTACATCCGCGGGCATGTCAACCGGTGCATGTTTTCGCCCATGGACGCGACCCGCACGGATGGCGACTACCTCATCGAAGTCTGTCGGACCGCGGCACAGGCCGGGGCAACCATCATCAACATCCCGGACACGGTTGGCGTGATCGCCCCGTCCGGGATGAAGCGGCTGATGACACGGATCGCGCGTGAAGTGGACTGCCCACTTGACGTGCACTGTCACAACGACTTCGGTCTTGCTGTTGCCAATACTGTTGCGGCCGTCGAGGCCGGCGCCTCGCAGGTGCAGGTGACCGTCAACGGCCTCGGGGAGCGGGCAGGCAATGCAGATCTCGCCCAGACTGTGATGATCCTCGAGTCGATCTACCGGATCAGGACCGGGATAAAAAAAGAGAGGTTGGTGGAGACCTCGCGGCTGGTCTCCCGGTTCTCGGGCATCGGTATCATACCCACGCAGCCGGTTGTTGGGGAGAACGTCTTCTCGCACGAGAGCGGCATCCACTCGCATGGTGTCATCAAGTGCACCGAGACTTTTGAGCCCGGTATCATGACACCGGAGATGGTCGGGCACCGCCGCCGGCTCACGCTGGGCAAGCACGTGGGCCGGCATGCGGTGCGCCAGATGCTCTCTGACGTCCACATCAGCCCTGACGATCCCCAGCTCGACGCGATCGTCGAGCGCGTCAAGGCGATCGCCAACCGGGGCAAACGGGTGACCGATGCGGACCTCTACGAGATCGCGGAGAGCGTGATGGGGATCGAGCTCAACCACAAGGTGTTTGACCTCGTGGACATCGCGATCATGACCGGGAACTACGCGATCCCGACAGCAAGTGTCAGGGCAAAAGTAAGTGGCACCGAGCACGTCAATTCGAGCGTGGGCAACGGGCCGGTGGATGCGGCGCTCAAAGCGATCTTCGGGATCGTCCCTGCGCGAATCCAGCTCAAGGAGTTCCACATCGAGGCGATCAGTGGTGGTTCGGACGCGATGTGCCACGTCACCATCGCGGTCGAGGATGAGCGCGGGAAGATTTACGATGCCAGCGGGAGCGGCGACGATATCGTGCTCGCGTCGGTCGAAGCGCTGGTAAACGCAATCAACCTGACGAGCAGGGTATAGAACTCATCCTCCCTGCTGCTCCCTGAACCGGAAACCATTCCGGTTCAGCAATGGCCTCCTTTTTTTGGGGTGTCAGGGAGATACTGCCGTTTCGCATGATGAGCGGAAGAACTGCGAATCGGAATCCCGTCTCCAACCACCAAGGGGGGTCCTCGTGGAACCCCCCTGCCCCATGATAAGTAAACCCGTAGCAGGAGTAGCTCGGGTTGGGAGAGGTCTTAATTGGGACCCCTGTTAGACACCGGATTCCGGATGGGGCTCCTGACCTGAGTTCGCCGAAAAAGGGGTATTTGGGAGAGGGGAAGGGGTGGCCCCACTCCCAAAAAGACCATCCGGCGAACGCATCCGGGGTGACCGCTCATCCATGAGGATAATGGAACAATTTTTATCGATGCTGACCGAACATGATCAGGAGCGCGAAGATGCAGAACATTTCACCAAAAGTGCAGAACCAGCTTGCCCAGCTGCAGCAGGTGCAGCAGCAGCTCCAGACGATCCTCTCGCAGAAAGCCCAGTACGAGATGGCCGTGCGCGAGGCGAAGCGTGCAGAGGAAGAGATCAAGGATGCTCCCGATGACTCACCGATGTACCTGAGTGTCGGAACGGTCATGGTGCAGAAGAAAAAGGACGTCATCGGCCAGAAGCTGGCAGATAAGGTTGAGACGCTCGAACTCCGGATCAAGTCCCTCGAGAAGCAGGAGAAGCTGCTGCAGGGCAGGTTCGAGCAGCTGCAGACACAGATCAAATCAGCACTTGAAGGCAAGAGCGCCCCGAACGCAGCATAATACAATTTTTTTACTTTGGGTATACCACCCGTCCAGAATCTGACTCTCTCTTTTCAGAAGGTTTTACCTTTTCCTGCCCTGGGCACTCTGGGCAGCTCGAAAGTTTCCTACACATTGTATCGACTCTGCCATGTCGGTGGCTATGGCAGCATTCACCAGATTGCGCTGGCACTTGCAAAAATTTGCGGGACTGACGAACGAAGCGGGGTTTCCGCTTGAGCCAATTTTCGAATATACCAAAAGTGGCGGGAGAGATTACAATCCCGCGTACGGCTGTTGTTATCCGTGAAAAATTTCCAGATTCCATAAATCTCAAATTTTGGATAACCCCTCGATCAGGTCAGCAATCCCGGCACACGTGCGGGAACTCAGCCATGCACCAGATCCTGCATCTCTTCGGCAACGCTGATCAGCCGAAGGATCATGTTGAGTGCCGCCCGCATCGCCGCCACGTCCTGCGCCTCGACCTGTATAACAAGCGTGCGGGATCCTTCCAGCCAGCAGCGCGCCACTGACCGGGGGTTCACTTCATCGGCAAGCTCCGGAACAATCGCATGGTAAATGCGTTCCGCGTGATCCGTCGTGAACCGGAAGAGCGCTTCGTGCGTTGGCACAGTGTATCCTCAAAAGGATATGGGAAAATACAATAAAAAGGATTGAGGCAGGCAGGGGTAACTTTTACCGCGCCTTGAGTTCCTTGATAGCGGCGCCCCGTTCCTTGAACAGGATGCGGTGGCCGCAGTAAGGGCACCTAACGTTGACGTCTATCTCGACCTTCTGTTTGCACCGGGCGCACTTATAGGTACTTGCCATGGCCGATCAGGGTTGTTCGGGTTTTTCGTCGACGGGCGGGCGGTCAATAGTGCGCAGCGCAATCCGCAGCGCCGGCGTCTGGGGCTGGTACGAGCCACCCGCAAACTTGTACCCGCACTTCCGGCATTCCCAGATGCCCGTTCCTGCCCGCCTGACGGACATCATGTCACATTTCGGGCAGCGGTGGGCGGACCGGGAGATCTTCTCCATCTCTGCGACTCTCTTGCGTACGAACCGCCCGTACCTGCAGCCGTAACGACCTGCACTTCCGGTAACTTTTCCTTTTGCCGACTTATCCGAGCTTGCCATGATTATTATCTCCCGAACTGTCTTTTTATGTTTGTCCCCGGAATTAATATACTTGATTGAGGATTTTTACCTGCCCTTCACCCTTGGTGATCTTGTTAATCAGGTCGTAAAATTCGCCCTGGATACCGGCCGGGATCCGGACCACGCAGACCCAGGAGCCGTCCTTCTGCCATTCGTCCTTCTCCATTGTGGACGCCGCCGCAATGTCGCCGAATGCGCGTGCGGCATAATCGGATGGGATCTTGATCGCGATCCTTAGTTCCTCGAACCGGATGGGCAGGATCGGGCGCAGGGCCTTGACCGTTTCCTTCACCAGCTCGTCGAGGTGACGGAAGGGGTCGATATTCACCCGTGCTTCCTCCATCGCCATCTCGATGCGTTGGGGTGGGTGCGGGTGGTTGGTCTGGGGGTTGATCGCGTTGCGGGCGATGAACGTGATTACCTGCCGGCGCTTCTCCTCTGTCATCTGCCGGCGCTGGTCGGCCGTGAGGTGGATCTCACCTTTCTCGATGATCCGCTTTGCCACCGTTGCAAAATCGGTGGTATGGAAAACTTTTGTGAGCGCCTCGTCAGATGCACGCGTTCCGCGCGAGGCGTTCCCGAAGACATTGAGAGCGGCCACCACATCCTCGATGTTCAGGTTCTCGCCCTGTCGCACGCGTGCGGCAAGGTGTGGTTCGACCAGTATCTCGAACCGCTCACCATAGCTCTCCAGCCGGGCCACGACGGAACTCTCCAGCGGGATCATATGAGTTCACTCACTGTTTGAACTGTTCGACAAACGAGGCGACTTCGTCCTTGCTCATCTTCCGGAATACCGGGTTTTCGTGCTCGATGACCCCGATCTCCACCGTATCCACGTCGAACTTGCCCTCCGTCGCGGAATGGAGCGCCTTGAGGCCGAGCTGGATTGCCTCCTTGACGGAAAGTCCGGTGTTGTACTCCTCCTCAAAGACTTTCATGGCAGCGGGACGCCCGATGCCGATCCCGGTCGCCTTGTATTCAAGGAGCGTCCCGGACGGGTCGGTCTCAAAGAGCCGCCCCTCATGGTCGCTTACGCCGGCGATCAGGAGCGCGGTTCCATACGGGCGGATGCCGCCATACTGGGTGAGCGTCTGCATGTGGTCGCAGAGTTTTTTGGCGAGCGCTTCCACCTCGATCTTCTCATCATAGGAGACCCGGTTGATCTGGCACTCGATACGCGCCCGATCCACCAGAGCTCGTGCATCCCCAACAAGCCCGGAAGAAGCGACGCCGATATGTTCGTCGATTTTGAAAATTTTTTCAATCGATGAGGGTTCCAGCAGTTTGGAGCTGACGCGTTTGTCAACGATCAGGACGACTCCGTCCTTTGCCTTTATGCCGACCGCGGTCGTCCCGCGCTTTACCGCCTCACGGGCATATTCCACCTGATACAGGCGTCCGTCAGGCGAAAAAACGGTGATCGCCCGATCGTATCCCATCTGGTATTGTGGTTGCATTATGATTCCTCCAGATCCTCTCTTGTCAGAAACAATCGGTGTGCATTTTTAAATCCCTTTTCAATTACATCAACCTTGTCCCTATCAGAACCTGAAATCTCCACGGCCTTCCCGCAAAAGAAGAGTTCACTGTCCCTCGTGAGCAGTTCTGGTCGGACGGGCACTCCCATTCTTTTGATCCGTTCCCGCAGGCTTTCGATCGTCCCTGAGATGGCATACACACGGATCGCGATCGTGCAGGTGCAACAGGCAGTCACTGTTGAGAGTGCGATGGCAAACTCCCGTTCTGTCCCCCGGCGGCACCGGAGGATCACAAAGCCATTTTCTGCCGAGATGACAGCCGGGCGCATGGCAGCCGTCACAACGTCGCCCCAGAGTGAGGTCACTGCCTCGTACAGGGCATAGTAGAGGTCTTTTGTATCCACCGAGAACCCTGCCGGTTCGACCCGGGCCAGGATGTACCGGCGTTTTTCCCGGAGCGTGGGGGGACGGGTGCTCATGGGATTGTCCTCACGGCTGCATCGTCCGGCCTCATGATCCTGTCGACACCAGCGAGCGCCAGTGCCGTATCGGATACATCCATACCGATCACCGAGCAGAGCCCGGCCAGCTCCCGGACCGTGCGCAGGCCGAGCACCGACCGGGCAGAGGATGAGATCGTGAGCGGGAATTCGAAACGGTGCTGCAGGACGACAAGGTCACGGTACCGGTGGATCGCTTTCTGCCGGAGATGTCCACGGCCGGCGATAAGCACCGAGAGATCGAGATCGATGGCGGTCATGTTATCCGCAGCGATCTTTGCGGTCACGTGATCGAACGCGTACCGGTCTGCTTCATGGATCCCGCGGAGGATGGAGATGGCTTTTGTACCGGCAACGGCACGGTTGAATCCGTTGTCCCCGGCCTGCACGGATATCACCGCGCCGGAGCCGCCGGCTTTTCTGGCCCGTTCCTGAACATCTTTTACTGCAGTATTGGTGAGGTGGATACCGGAAAGAACGGTCACGCCATAAATCTCCGTGGCAGGAGTGTCTATTGCAACAATACTGTCATAGCCGTACGCCCGGGCTTCAAGCGCCAGCCGGCTGACGGACGAGTCACCGGCAGGATACGGGTACACGCAGGCGTCGGTGATCTTCATGAAGATACCATCGCGGGAAAAAAGATAAGGCTATAGGTTATTTGCCCTGGTTCGCATGCGAGCGGATGCTGGGACGGGTCTTCTCGGTTCCCCGGCCACGGGCACCCATGCCGCGACCGCGGCGACCGGCGGCAGTCTTGCCGCGTTCGGCACGTCCGCGGTGCGCAGTGCCGGCGACCCATGCGAACGCGGGATCGTTCCGGATCGCCGGGTGATGGCCATCAACAAGGATGACTTCATAGTATTTCAGTTTCCCATCCTGCCCGACCCAGTAAGAGTTGAGGGCTTCCATGTTCGGGTACCGGCGGGATGCACGTTCCTCCGCAATCCGCTGGAGGCTCTTTGCGGGCGTGATCCGGTTCTTGCCCATGCGTGCCGAGCGGCGTGCGCGGACGTACCGGGAGCGCCGGCGGCCGCCGCGCCGGACCTGCACGCGGACGACGGCAATGCCCTGTTTCGCTTTATATCCAAGCGCGCGCGCACGGTCGATGCGGGTGGGGTGGTCCACCCTGACGACACTTCTCTCGCGGCGCCATGCCTGCATCCGGTTCCAGAGCAGGTTCTTTACTTCGCTTGCGTCAGGTTTGTTCCATGCCTCCCTGACATAGGCATACATCGACTTAACCATCGCTCGTAACACCTCAAGGTTCAGCCCGTACGGGCTACATTCCTTTGGAACGGGACGAATCCCGTATTCTCATAAAATTGGACAAGGGTGATATTAAAGTAATCGGGCATGGGCCCGAAGGATCAGGTGCATGTTATCGGCAGATACTGCCTGCCATGTCTTGATTTTCCGGATCCCATGGAGGACACGAAATCCATATTTCTTCTCTGGAGAAATCATCGGAAAACCCTCTTAACGCTCTGGGGGACTTCGGCATGATCTGCTTCCGCCCCCGCTGCCATGGCAACCCCCGCTATGGCTCAGTGACGATTCGAGATTGCGGACAGATAATGGGTAGCGCAAAACCTGACAGGCGTTTTGTGCGTAGAGCCTCGTAGTGGAGATTGCCCCAGCGATAAGGAGGGAGTCTCAGAGAGTGTAAAAATTCCGGAGAGTACCAGAATATGAACGTAAATGTAACCCGGTAAGATTACTTTCCTTTCTTCTTCTCCACGACCCTGATACCGGTGATCCTGGTGACAGGATACTGGCCGCGTTCGTCTTTCTCCGCGGACTTCACCATGTCCCAGATGGTGAGGAGCGCGACCGAGACTCCGGTCAGCGCCTCCATCTCGACACCGGTCTTTCCCGAGGACTTCACCCGGACGACAGACTCGATATAACCGTCGCAGTCCGCGAAATCTACGCTGATTGCGCTGATGGGGATCGTGTGGCACATGGGGATGATCCGGGGCGTTTCCTTCACCGCGAGGGTTGCCGCGATACGGGCGGTGGCAAGGACGTTGCCCTTCACTACCGTACCGTCCCGGATCGCGGTAAGGGTTTCCGGTCGAAGGTAAATCCTCCCGGTGGCCACCGCTTCCCGCACTACGTCTCCCTTGCCGCTGATATCAACCATCTGCGCCCGGTCGTCAGTTATATGGGTAAACTCCACCATTCACGCACGTCTCCGGAAGAGTTCGTAAGGCAGCCGGCCTACGAGATCGGACGCGAGCATCCCCTCTCCCCGCTCGGCTGCAACCCGCTGACCTGCAGATCCGGTTGCATACGCAGCGATGCAGGCCGCCTCGAATGCGGGGAGGTGGCAGAGCAGTGCTCCTGCAACACCCGCAAGCACATCGCCGGTTCCCCCCACGGTCATGGCCGGGTCGCCGGTCCGGTTAAACCGCACCCGGCTGCCATCCGTGATGATATCGACCGGCCCTTTGAGAAGTACCGTGCCACCCAACCCTGCATCCCTTGCCACACGTGCGCGTCCGGCCGTATCCTCCGGCAACTTTGAGCCGGTGATCCGGGCAAACTCACCGGCATGCGGTGTGTATATCGTCTCTTTTTGCGCAACCGGCAGGGGGAGCCGGAGGGCATCGGCATCGAAGACCGCCTTTTTACAGTGCGGCGCGACTGCCATCACCACCTCATGGCTCTGTGTGCCCAACCCGTTCCCGCAGACAACAGTATCTGCCCGGCCTGCAAGGGCAATCAGCCGATCCGTGTGCTCTTTTGTGATCACAGGGCCTTCAAGCCGCTCGAAAATGAGATCCGGCACCGGTTCAAAGACCGGCGATGCGATCCGGACGATGTCCGCACCGGCCCGTAGGGCGCCAAGACCGGCGAGGTAGGGTGCGCCCTGGTACGGCCCGCCACCGATGACCAGTACCTCACCTCCGGCACCCTTATGGCTTTTTTTGTTCCGTGCAGGGATGAGCGTGAGATCGCCGGGCCCGATGCAGCACTCAGCCTCGACCGGAATACCGATGTCCATGACCGTGGAACCGCCGACCTTTGCCCGGTGGAAGGCGCAGATCCGGTCCGCCCGCATGCCGGGCGTCGGGAGATCAGCGGCAATGATCATGGCCTTCGAGGCATTGGCCAAAGCAACGCATGTGACGAGCGGTTCCTGCAGGTGTCCGGATGCGCCTGTCCCCAGCAGGGCATCGATGATCACGTCTGCGGTGCCAAAGAGCGGTTGCAGGGCCTTGAGATCGTCTGCGCAGCTGAAAGGGTGGAGCCCTACCCAACACCGTTTCAGCGCTGCAAGCTGGTGCCCGCAGGACGGGCTGCGTCTGCCAAGATCAAGGTAGCAGAGTTCGGTCTCAACCCCCTGCTGGAGGTGGCGGGCGGCGACCATGCCATCGCCGCCGTTGTTCCCCTTCCCGCAGAGCACCAGCACGCGCCCGGGGCGGGCGGCAAGAACGAGAGCGGCAAGCGAGGTTCCTGCGCTCTCCATCAGCTGAAGATCGGTAACGCCGAGTGCGATCGCATTCTTTTCCACCGCCCGCATTCGTTCCGGGGTGATGATCCCGGTCTCAAGGAATCCATCGGTCTGTTCTGGTCTCATTTCCCGTACAATTCATCTGTATGGAATCCTTACATAATATGCGATGGGGTTCTGCGATGATGTAAAAGCGGCAGCAGAGCTGATCACGGCCGCCCGCGAAGTGACCATCATCTCCCATATCGATGCGGACGGTATCTCGTGCGAGGCGATCCTTTCACAGGCAGTCTCGCGGTATGGGATTCCCGCGCGATCGGTTTTTGTCCGGCAGCTTGAGCCGCTCACGATGCCGCAGGTGCCGTCGGATCCTTCTTTCAAGATCTTCTGCGATCTCGGTGCAGGACAGCAGAACCTGCTCGAAGAGCGCGGGCTTCGGGAAAACGAGGTGCTTATCGTCGACCATCATGTCAGCCAGCCGTGCTCCCGGAACTACCCCCAGACGAACTGCCTGCCGTATGGGCACACCCGGATGAGTGCGGCCGGTGTCTCTTATCTCATCGCAAAGGAGATGGATGCTGCAAATATCGATCTTGCGGGAATTGCGGTGATCGGCAATGTCGGGGACATGATGGCACGGGAGACCTGCGGTCTCGTGGGACCGGTCCGGGAGGTGATCGTTGAGGATGGAATGCGTCACCGGTCGCTTGAAGTATGCAAAAAAGATCTCAATTGTTATGGGACCTCGACACGGCCGGTCTACCTTTCGCTCGCGTATAATGGCGACCCGTTTATCCGGGGGATCAGCAATAACCCCGAAGGGGCAAAGCAGTTCCTGAAACGGCTGGGCATCCCGCAGCAGACACCGGACGGGCGGTGGCTGGTCTGGGAGGAACTCCCGGCAGGGGACCGGCGGACGATCATCTCCGCTCTTGCCGAGCAGCTGATCGCAAATGGCGAAAGGGTCGACCGGCTCCTTGCCGAGACCTACCGGTTCCCGCAAGAGATTTCCCGGACACCCCTCCGGAACGCACAGGAATATGCGACTCTCCTGAATGCCTGCGGACGGTGGACAAAACCGGCGGTAGGCAGTGCAATCCTCAGGGGCGATCGGGGTACCGCATACCGCGAGGCGGAGCATATGCTGAACAACCACCGGGCGATTATCCGGGACCTTCTCCAGTTTATCATTGAGACTGGTGTCGTTGAGCTCGAGAACCTCCAGTATCTCCATGTCGGCGCGAGATACCCGGATACCATTGTTGGAATCGGGGCGGGTATGGCGCTTTCGAAACTGAACAGCAACAAGCCCATCCTGATCATGTGCGAAGTGCCCGAAGACCCCCGCCTCACAAAGGTCTCGATGCGCACGACCGAGCGGGTTGTCGGGCAGGGTATCGATCTTCAGCAGGCACTCAGCGATGCCTCCGCAGAGTACGGCGGCGGAGGCGGGGGCCACCGGATCGCGGCAGGGGCGTTCATCCCGAAATCGGCAGAACAGGAGTTTGTCAACCATGTCAACCGGATACTCGGAGAACAGTTCGCTGCGCAGGGTCCAGGTCATCGCTGATTACCAGTTCGGCGAGCTCGTCGGGACCGGACTCTTCCCGGAAGGATGCGAGTTTATTCTCTCGACGACCGGCCGGATCCGCCAGATCCTGTACGGGGGAGTGCGCCTTGCCACTCTCCGCGCATCTGACGGGAGACTGACACTCGGCATCGAGGGGGCACGGCGCCTCCACTCACTTCTTCCCGCCCCCGGCTACCGTGTGACTATCCGTGACGATGTAGCTGAGTTTGTGGCAGAGGGAAAGAATGCGTTTGCCCGGCATGTCGTTTCCGCAGATCCGGAGATCCGCGCCGGTGATGAGGTGCTGGTGGTTGCCGGCGATGATCGGCTTATTGCCTGCGGCCGTACCCAGGTTTCGGGCACAGAGATGCTTGCATTTAATTATGGAGTAGCCGTAAAAGTACGTCAGGGGAATGTCAGACATGCTTCCGGGAAATATCAACCCGCGCCAGATGAAGGCAATGATGAGGAAGCTCGGCATGCAGGTCGAGCAGATTGAGGATGTCCAGAATATTACCATAAAGACACCGAAAGGGAATTACATTTTTGAGAACGCGGAGGTGACCGCGATGACCATGCAGGGGGTCACCACGTACCAGATCACCGGCCAGCCACGGTTCGAGGAAGCGGCCGTTGCAATACCGGATGAAGACGTGACCATGGTCGCAGCGCAGGCAGGGGTTTCACCGGAAAAGGCAACAGAAGCGCTCGTCGCCACCAAAGGGGATATCGCGGAAGCGATCCTGCGGCTCGCCGGGCCATGATAGACGCCGGGGACCGTATCCTACTTGTTGGTGAGGGACGGGAATTTTTTGTCCGGGCCGGAGCGGGAACGCTGTCAACCGATAAGGGCCAGCTGGATCTTGCCCGGCTCGTTGGCGCGGCTCCCGGAGATATTGTCACTACGCATAACGGGGCATCGTTTACGGTCCGGATCCCCCGCCCGCCCGATTTTTTCACCCACGGTAAACGATCCGGCGCCCCGATGCTCCCCAAGGATATCGGCCTTGTCATCGCTTATACTGGCATGAACCGCCGGGATGACGTCCTCGATGCAGGCACCGGCAGCGGTATCTCGGCGATCTATTTTGGCGGGATCGCAAGGAGCGTCAAAACCTACGAGATCCGGGAAGAATTTTCACGTCTCGCGGAAAAAAATATCCGGGAAGCGAAGCTGGATATCGTTGACGTGATCGCGGCTGACGTCCTGACTGCCTCCGGATCTTTTGATGTGGTGCATCTGGACATGCAGATCGGACCGGATCACGTCGCCTTTGCATACGATCACCTGAGAGCCGGGGGATATCTTGCCTGCTACACGCCATTTCTCGAGCAGATGGCGCTTGTTGTCGACGCGGCGCAGGAGCGGTTCGTTGAGGTTCATACCCACGAGCTGATCGAACGGGAGATGACCCGATCTAAACGAGGGACGCGGCCGTCGACGAGTGTCTGCCACTCGGGATATATCACGATCGCGAGGAAATAAAAACCGCCATTACTCTCTGTGAAAGCGTGATCCTGTCCAACTATATCGTACGATATGCGGTAATTCCCTCGGGGAGATCCAGACACCATTGATTCTGGCTGCCTGATAGTTTGTGGTTTTTGGGGAAAAAAAAATTATTCAAACAAGCGGTAGTTTGGTGCCTCGTCGGTGATCAGGATATTGTGCGGGTGGCTCTCGGTCATTCCCGCATGGGTGATGCGGATGAACTTTGCCTTGGTATGCATCTCGGCAATCGTCGCCGAGCCGGTGTATCCCATCGCAGATTTAAGTCCGCCGACCAGCTGGTAGATCACCTCGCTTACATGCCCGACATAGGGAGTCACCCCTTCAACTCCCTCCGGGACAAACTTCGTGCTCCCGATCCCCTTCTTCTGGAAGTACCGGTCGCTCGATTCGCCGGTGCTCATCACGCCAAGCGACCCCATGCCCCGGTACTGCTTGTAGCGCCGGCCCTTGATGGTTATTACTTTGCCCGGCGCTTCATCGGTGCCGGCAAACATGCTGCCCATCATCACCGTGTCGGCACCTGCAGCAATTGCCTTTGCTACGTCGCCGGAGAACCGCACGCCGCCGTCAGCAATGAGCGCAATGCCCGATCCGGAAACGGCGTCTGCCACCTGCGAGATGGCTGTAATCTGCGGGACGCCGGTGCCGGCAACGATCCGGGTCGTGCAGATAGAACCGGGACCGATCCCGACCTTGATACCATCTATGTTGGTATCGAGCAGCGCCCCTGCAGCTTTCACGGTCGCGATGTTGCCGGCGATCACGTCCGCTTTTGAGCTCCCTTTAATATCCCTGACCGCGGCCACCACCTTCATGTTGTGCCCATGTGCGCAGTCAACGACGAGTGCGTCCACGCCATGCTCATCGAGCATCGTCGCCCGCTCAAAATCGAAAGGACCCACTGCGGCGGCTACCCGCAGGTTGCCTTTCGCGTCCCGTGTCGCGCGCGGGTACTGACGCCTCTCGAGAATGTCCTGCATCGTGATGATGCCGACCAGTTTCCCATGATCGTCCACCACCGGCAGGCGCTCGATCTTGTTGGTATACATGATCTCGAGCGCCTTCTCCGGCGTGATGTCCTCGTCTGCGGTTATAGGCTTCTTGGTCATGATCGACTTGATGCTCTCCTCACCCCGGCGGGAGACGATCGCACGCACATCGCGGCGGCTCACGATACCGATAATCTTTCCTTTGTCGACAACCGGGACGCCCCCGATGCTGTACTGGTTCATCAGGCGCTCTGCATCGGAGACCGTGGCGTTCTCCTCAACGAACAGGACGTCACGTTCAATCAGCTCCTCCGCCTGCTTGACGATGTTGACCTCCTGCAGCTCGTGTTCTGCCGTCATGTTCCGGTGGATAACACCGATTCCCCCCTCACGGGCGAGCGCAATCGCCATCGTTGATTCGGTCACGGTATCCATTGCTGCAGAAACAAGGGGGATCCTGAGCCCGATATTTTTGGTAAACCGTGCATTTGTGTCCGCTTCGGCAGGTTCGATCCACGATTCCTGCGGTTCCAGCAGGACGTCATCGAATGTGAGGGAAAACGGGACGTCCAGTTTCTCAACGTACATATGTCACCTGATCCTTGCAAGGGCGGTCCGGATGAGATCCTCGCGGATGGTTGCGTTCCGGTCACCGCCGCAGACCATCCCCCGGACACCAATGACGTCCGGGTTTATCCTTTTGAGTACATCGATATCTTCAAACTTCAGGGATCCCGCGAGTGCCGTACCGAGGCCAAGTTCCCGGTTTTTTTCCGTGAACCGGCGGAGTGTTTCCTCGTCCATGAACGCAAACGTGCTCATGCCATCCTTGATGCCGGTATCGATCATGGCGAGGTCTGCGCCGCCGGCTGCAGCGAGCGGGGCGATATCGAAAGGGGAGATCGAGTTCATCCGTTGGTAATCAGAATAGCCGGCAATAACGACATATTTGTCGGGAAACTCGTCTTTTACCGCTTTGACGACGGCCTCGATCACGTCCCGGGCATGTCCTTTTCCCTGAAACGCTAGCCCGATCTTTACGTAGTTTGCCCCGGCGCACGCCGCGCCGTAGGCCGCGAGTGCCGCACCGCCCGGTTTATACGGGAAATCGCCGATTGCAGCGCTCACCGGTTTTTTCGCAAATGCCTTGATTTCGCGGATAACCCAAGGAAAGTTGGCGCCGAGCGAGCCCTCCGACGGCCTTTTGACATCGATGATATCAGCAGCAGCAGAATGCCTGGCCTCGTCGATAGAGCTGGGGCTGACCAACAATTGCATAAAGTTTAATGATCTTTTATCCTAATAGTGATTGCGTTGTCGATGGAACTCGTGCTTGCGATGGATTTGCAGCGTAATCTGGTCGTACATGGCAGATCCGGCAATCGCACCACATACAAACCGCTGGACTGGGGCTGTTCTCCGACGGCAGAGCCGGTGGGTTTTGTAAAGGCCATCATGCCAAAATATCTCTATATTGCAGATCTCGACCGGATCGATGGGACCGGCTCACATGAAACGATCATCCGCACCTGCTCAAGGCTTGTTAACCGGTGTTATATCGACCGCGGCTGTCGTTCACCGGATGATATGCTGGCCGGTGATCACATCACGAACGTTATCGGTACCGAGACCGGTGGCGGCGATCTCCTGCAGTACCATGGCGGAGTGCTGAGCATTGATGTAAAGGACGGGCGGGTGATCCCGTCAGGTGCCGATCCGGTCCGGATTCTCCGGTCTGCACGTAGCTGGGATTTTGAAGGGTGTATCCTCCTGAACCTTGGTGCCGTGGGAACGGAAAGCGGCACGGATCCGCAGGCATTAAGGGCATGGCGGGATGCCTATGACAAGCGCCTGCTTTATGGGGGAGGTGTTGCGGATGCACGGGATCTCGGCAGCATCTGCGATGCGGGATTTGATGGTGCCATCATCGCAACTGCCCTGCATAAGGGGGCTGTCCCGTTGGAGTGGATCAGGAGGGGAGCATTCTGTTAGTAACCATTGAGGGAATCGACGGCACCGGCAAGAGCACGCTTCTTTCCGGGCTCAGGGATCTGCTCGCCGATCTCGACCCGGTCTTCACCCGGGAACCGGGTGCCACGTGGGTCGGCCATGCGGTCCGGCGGGCAATTGCAGAGCAGATTGACCCGGTTACCGAAGCCACCCTTTTTGTTGCCGATCACGCCGCTCATCTCGCGACGGTTGTACGCCCGGCGCTCGCCAGTGGCAGGCTCGTCATCTCCGATCGCTACACGGACAGCCGGTTTGCCTACCAGTCCGTCACCCTTGCGGGAATTCTGCCGGATCCCTTGGGCTGGCTCAAGGCAATGCACAACGGCTGGTCAATTGTCCCGGACAAGACGTTCCTGCTCGTGCTGCCGGTAGAAGAGGCTCTCGTGCGCCTCACCGCAAAGAATGGGCGGGAGCACTTCGAAAAACGCGATGTTCTTGAAAAAGTCCAGAATAATTATCTGGAATATGCCCGTGCCGAATCGTCCCGGTTCGTAATCATCGATGCAGGAAAAGATAAGGATGAGATCGCAGCGGTCGTCGCCCGTGCGATCAGGCTGGTTTTGCAATCGTCACGATCACGTCGCCGACCGTGACGACGTCTACCTGTGCCCCTTCTTCCAAAACGGAGTACTTTGGTGCAAACGCGTTGTCCGGAATGGCAACATCAGTGCCGTCAAGCCTGACCGTTTTTGGCGGGTGTTCCAGCTCTTCCGGGGATAACGCCCGGATCGCGTCCATGAATGCTCTGGCCTGTTTACGGAATGCCGCCCCAACGACGGCCCGGTTAAATTCAATACCGGTGACCACTCGTTCAAGGTATGCCGTGTCCGTGCGCCAGCGGACGTCGGCAGTGAGGGTGCGCCCGGTATCGCCTTCGTCATCGATCGTATGCGGTGCGTATACAGTCACTTTCCCGAGCGGGGCGTTCAGCGCACGGCCGGTGTCGTGTTTGTATTTGCGCACCGCCGCGACCACCTGCACAAGCATATCTCCCTCGACACGAGCTGCATCGTCATCATAGGTAAACGTGACCCATGGCTGCCGGTGGACGCTGCCGAACCCGAGATACGAGTAACACTCCTCGGCAAAATACGGTGTAAACGGTGCCAGCATCCGGCAGAGCGCATCGTACGCGGTATGCAGCACGAGACAGGCACTCTTTCGCGATGCATCGCCCGCATAGAGCCGGCCTTTTGCCAGTTCGATATAATTGTCGGCCAGCACGTCCCAGGCAAACTCGCGGATGGCCTTGAGCGCTGCATCGAACTGGTACCGCTCCATCGCACCGCTCACGGCGCGGACCGTGTCAGAGAGCCGTACCAGGAGCCAGCGATCGGCAAGCGCGGTGACCCGGGCATCACGGTCAAGCCCCTCTTTTTCGAGCTGGATGAGGGCAAAACGTGCGATATTCCACATCTTGGTCTGGAACCGGGATGCGGCGATCACGTCGTTCCAGTTGAACATGATATCCGAGCCGGTTGCTGCCCCCGCAGCCGCCCATTGCCGGAGTGTATCAGCGCCGTATTTGCCAAGGATATCTTCCGGCACGATGATGTTGCCCCGGCTCTTGCTCATCTTGAAGCCGTCCTCGCCAAGCACCATGCCGTTGACAAGGATCTCCTCCCACGGTTTTGTGCCGGTCAGCGCTACAGAACGAAGAATGGAATAAAATGCCCAGGTCCTGATAATGTCATGGCCCTGCGGGCGGATCTGTGCGGGGAAGATCGCCGGCTTTCCACTGCCATCCCATCCGGTTACGTTGAGGACGGAGATGGAGGAGTCCATCCATGTGTCGAGCACGTCTTCTTCCGGCACGAACTCACTACCCCCGCATTTCGGGCAGGGATACCGGGGTTTTGTGAGTGTCGGATCACAGGGCAGGTCATTCTCGTCCGGCACAACAATCTCCCCGCATTTTTTGCAGAACCAGACCGGGATCGGCGTCGCAAAGACCCGCTGCCGCGAGATGCACCAGTCCCACTCCATCTGCTCCACCCAGTTTTCCATCCGCAGGAGCATGTGTTCCGGATACCATCTGATCTGGTGAGCAGCGTCTAGGATCTCATCCGGCTTGATCTTAACGAACCACTGCCGCTCGGACAGGATCTCGATGGGCGTCTTGCACCTCCAGCAGGTGCCCACCCGCTGTTCGAGCTTCTCCTGTCGTTTGAGGATGCCACCGGCTTTCATTTCCGCGAGGATGGCCGTGCGGCACTCAGTCGTGTTCATACCCTTGTATTCCCCGGCGATGTCAGTCATCCTGCCCCGGCGATCGATCGCCTTCCGGAGCGCGAGACGGTGCTGTTTCCACCAGTGGACGTCCTGCTTGTCGCCAAACGTACAGATCATGACGGCACCGGAACCGAAGGCTGGGTCAACGGCCTCGTCCCGCACGACCGGTACGGCATGACCGAAAAGCGGGACTTTCATCGTTTTTCCATGGAGCTGGTGGAACCTCTCGTCACCGGGATGCACCGCAACCGCGACGCAGGCGGCAAGCAGCTCGGGCCGTGTGGTTGCGATCTCCACACCATCAAAATCGAAATAGTTGAGCTGCGTATCCCGGTCCTCATAAGCGACCTCCGCGAACGCGATCGCCGTCTCACACCGTGTGCAGTAATTCACGGGGTGCTCGCTCTGATAGATGTAGCCGGATTTCAGCATCCGTAAAAAGGAGAGCTGGGTTTTTGAGTAATATGACGGCATCATCGTGATGTACTCGTTGCTCCAATCCGTGGAGAATGCCATGCGGCGGAGCGTGAGCCGCATCTGCCCGATATTTTTTATCGTGAGCTCGCGGCACATCCTGCGGAATTCTTCACGGGAGACGTCGTTCTTGGTGATGTGGTTGAGCTCCTCAACCTTCACTTCCGTAGGAAGTCCGTGACAGTCCCAGCCCTGCGGGAACATCACGTTATATCCCTTCATCCGCTTGTACCGGGCGAAAAAGTCGATATAGCACCAGTTCAGGGCATTGCCGATATGGAAGTTGCCCGTCGGATAGGGCGGCGGGGTATCGATCACAAACTGTGGTTTGTCCGAGTTCCGGTCAAAGTAGTGGTCTTCATCGTGCCAGATATTCCGCCAGCGCTCCTCCACCACGGCAAAATCATAGTTCTTTGGCAGCTGTTTCGATGGCACCATTCCGTTCAGGGTTGGTCGTTACATAAAATATACTAATCGCCTCAGTTTCTGCCCTTGCTTCCTCTGGATGGGGCGCATAAATAAAAAATACGATAAGACTCTTGACCGTTGAGGACACATAGCTGACCAATGCAAAAACAGCGCGGTCTGGGCTACGCAGCGGCACTTGCCGGGGGCGCAATCCTTGTCGGCCCGTACCTGAAGCCGCCATGGCTGATGGCCCTGATCATCATACTCTACTCACTCATACTCCTCCGGTTTTTTGATACCAGATATCTCACGTATACCTTCTGTATCCTTGCCGCCCTGTATGGTGTTGGTCTCCTCCCGTTCCTTGTCCTTGCCACCACGCTAGCGATGCTCGCGCTCGGCGAGCTGGTCTTTCAGACCGGAGCTGACGATCTCAACACCTACCTCTATTATATCATCTCAACTGCATGGGCAGGCGGACTGGTCATGGTCTACCTTGGGGAACGGGCGCTACTCATGGTTATTATCGGCATCATCGCGGCCGTGCTCTTAAAAGTCATTCTTCTGAAGTATGAGGATTCGCTGTTGCTCGAAGGAGTCGGAATCGCGATGACGATGTACCTGATTGATGAACTCAATTACAAGGCCGATCTCCAGATCGTGGTTATCGCGGTCATCATTGCCTTCACGTTCGGCTATTTCGCCTTCCGGTTCAGGACCGCCGACCTGTCGGGCCTTTTTTCAGCGGCACTGGTCGGGATTATCCTTATGGTATTTGCGGATGCCCGCTGGTTCATCATCATGCTCGCGTTTTTCATCTTCGGATCGGTCTGCACCAGGTACAAGTATGAGTACAAGAAACGGATCGGTGTCGAGCAGGGCCAGAGCGGTGCGCGGGGGTACCGGAACGTCTTTGCCAACGGCATCTTCGCTGCTGCCGCGGCGGTACTCTACGGAGTTTTTGTCCAGCCGATCTTTATCGTGTTATATGTCGGCTGTGTGGCCACCGCAGCGGCAGACACGATGGCAAGCGAGATCGGAGTGACCGGCGGGATTCCCTATATGATCACGACGTTTGAAAAAGTGCCTATCGGAACGAATGGCGGTGTGACTCTGACCGGCGAACTGGTTGCAATTCTCGGGGGTTTTCTGGTCTCACTGGTTGCGCTGGCCTTACATGTTGTCACCCCATGGATGGTGATCATTTGCACGATTGCGGGTTTTGTAGGCACCAATATCGACAGCGTTGTCGGGGCGACGCTGGAAAACCGGGGATTTCTTGGTAATGCCGGCACCAACCTTCTTGCAACAATCGGCGGCGGGGTATCTGCAATCGCGCTGTACCTTCTGGCGCATCACTGATAGACAGACTTCTTCTCACCAGTGGTGCTGATTAAATGCCCAAATGTTATATCGCCTCGAACCGGTCCAGCGGACCTGATACCATGTTGTAATGCCCTGTGGCGTAAGCTCAGAAATTTGGCAAAGAATGGCCATAATTCATGTGGAATTATTTACCGCGATTCGCTTCAGTTCAAGCCGGTCTCATCCCCTGCGGTGTGTCATGGTACCACCATACATGCCTGCAGAGAAAAAATGTGTTAATATTTGTACCAGCGACCTTTGCTGTCGTATTCACCAGTCTGCAGTACGGCCGGGGCTGGTATGCCCGAGAGTTTCCGGAAGAAGCATGCCTTGTAGGTATAAAGAATGGGCAGGGCAAGAAAAATCCCGAAAAAAAGGATGACCGAGGTTACCCACATGCCGCCCGGGCCAATCAGCGACGTGAGCTGGTCGGGAGTCAGCGTGGCGAGTTGGGTCTCGTTATAGCTCATTATGGGTGCAAGATGATCGTAGAGGGATGCCTCCCAGATTGCCATGAGAGCAAAAAAAATGGCAACAGCGACTACGATGTTCACAATGAAAAATCCGATCACTTCGCCGGCATGGGTGACCGTAAGCTCAATACTCCGCCGGATCGAGTCAAAGACACGCCGGTCTTCGAATACTGCGGCCGTGTCGGCAAAATAGGTCAGGAAGAATGTCGGTATCATAATAAAGATGAAGAGCGCGAACAGTACCGTCATGTCCGGTGTACCGCCAATCGCGATGGAGGCCGTGATGATGATCAATACAAAGACCAGCATGACCGCAAACACTACGACCATCTGCGGGAGCAGCACCCGGAAATAGTACCGCGCTCCCTCAAAGATCAGTGACCGTCCTCCCCCGTCCTTCTTTTTTATGACGGCAAACATACCTGCGATAAAAAGGGTGAGCGCGAGCCAGCACACGAGCAGAAGCCGGCTGGCAAAGAAGGTGCCGGAGATATAAAATACGATCCAGAGAGCGGCGACAAGCAGGCCAGATACAATGCCCGGGACCCATAGCACCGGTATTTTTCCAAGGAGAATAACTGACTCCTTAAAATCCTCCAGCACCATCGTTACCGGGTCCTCGGCATTGCAACGATCTCACGAATCTGCAGGTCAAAGAAACTGGCCGTGTGCGCCGGCCGGATTACGCAGACCGTGTCCGCGCCGCTCGCCGTGCCACCGACAGCGATGACCTCCTCCTCCACGCCGATGACTCCCTGGTCGGCGGCGATCAGCACGCATTCGACTGCAACCTTGAGCCCCACGGCAACGATCCGGCGGAGCGCCTCAGCGATTGCCTCCGTACGGGATCCTCCGCTGACCCGACTCGAACGGGAGAGTGCGCGTTCGAGGCCGGAAAGTGCATGGGTGCCGGTGACGATCTTCACGCCTTTTTTCCTGAGGGTACCGGCGGTATCAGCAGAAAACTCCCATTCCCCGGGTCGGGTGAACCCGAAGACGTGGGTGACAACGATGAGGTTGAGTCCCGTGCCATCCACCGCTTTGAAAAAGACCATAGCGGTCCTGCCGGAGGAACTTGCCACAACGATGGTTTTCAGCTGCAGTTCCCGCGCCCGTTCAACGGCAAAACGGGCTGCATCCGCCGTATTTTCCTCCCCCGGTTTATCGAAATAATAGATATGTCTGGCGATAAATGTCATGCGTATATTTTAATAAGCCGGCATGAAAAACTTTGTCAGATTTTTCATGCGGGCGGGAAAAACCCGGTCCACCGTTCATGAAAACGGGAATACAGTCCATGCGTCCATCGGCCGGGTTCGCCGGTGATAAGAGAAAGAACCTGATTTGAGGAGCCACCCATGATCACCCTCGCTCTCGCAGGCAAACCAAATTGTGGAAAATCGACCTTTTTCAAGGCAGCAACAATGGCAAATGCCGAGATTGCCAACTACCCGTTCACGACGATAAATCCTAACTTCGGCGTCGCGTATGTGAGAACGGCGTGCCCATGCCATGGCCTGAACCTGGAATGCGGTCACTGTGTCGATGGGACCCGGTTTGTGGCTGTGAACCTGATCGATGTCGCCGGCCTCGTGCCCGATGCCCACAAGGGCAAGGGGCTCGGCAACCAGTTCCTCGATCACCTCCGGCAAGCGGATGCGATCCTGCATGTCGTGGATGCAAGCGGCGGGACAGACAGCGAGGGCAACCCGGTAGGTGCGGGCAACCACGACCCGGAAGAGGACATCCGGTTCCTCGGCTTCGAGATGACCATGTGGGTGTATGGCATCCTCGAAAAGCACTGGTCGCGGCTGAACCGCCAAGCACAGGTAAAAGGCTCCTCCGTTTACCAGACAGTCACGGATGTCTTTACCGGCCTTGGCATCACGTCTGAGGACGTCCACGATACGGAACTCCTGCTCAAACTCGATCTGGTGCACGCAAAAATGGAGGATCTGGTTCCCTTTTGTGCCGAAATCGTGAAGATCTCAAAACCGATGCTGGTGGTTGGGAACAAGATCGATGAAGCCCCCGAGGCGCTCCGTGCAAAACTGGCGCAGGAACCGGTTGCCTTTGCCAGTGCCGCCTCAGAACTTGCGCTCCGCAATGCGGCTGCAGCGCGTATCGTGAAGTATCTTCCAGGTGACCCTCGCTTTTCCATTGCCAACGAGGCTGCACTCTCCGCGCCCCAGAGAACGGGGCTCGCGCGAATCGCGGCGGTGATGGAACAGAACGGCGGCACCGGGGTCCAGCAAGCGATCAACCGTGCGGTGTTTGAACTCCTTGACCGGATTGTCGTGTACCCGGTGGAAGATGAGAACCACTATTGTGACAAGCAGGGGAGAGTGCTGCCGGATGCATTTCTCATGAAACGGGGATCGACTCCGCATGACCTCGCGTTTCAGGTGCATACCGATATCGGCAAGGGCTTCCTGTATGCCGTGGATGCCCGAACAAAGATGCGGATTAAGGAAAACCATGAACTTAAAAACGGGGATATCATCAAGATTGTAAGTGCCGCCAGATAGCCGGTGAATTGAAGTGCAGTGTGACGCCCGGCGTCTCTTTGTCAGACAATCCTGCCGCTCCCGGGGAAAATCTCTCTTTTAATGCGTTTTTTGTCCGCCGAATCCCTGAACTCGCCACAAAGTTTTTAACCAGACCCTGTCAACAGTGAAAATACCGATAAAGGAGGTGGCTTCATGGGCACCGAGATCTATCAGGCACAGGTGATCAGGAATTTCTTTGACACCATCACCGGCACGGACCGGAACCTCACACGCATTTCCATGTGCGTTTTGAGCCTTGCGAAACTTCGCATGGAGCCCCCGGAAAAAATGGCATCCCTGCTTGACCAGCTCAAAAAGAGTAAGCTACACAAGGAACTCTCGGTCGATATCCTCGACTTTGTATGCGATGCGGCAAACGAGCTCGATATTACGATGGTGCAGACGGCGTTTGGAGTGAAGGATATCAAAGGCGTGGCACAGGACTTCAATGCAGTGAGCCTTGACAGCCTGTAACTTCTCATCATTTCTTCATTTTTTGCTTGCTTTTGTTTATGCTACCATCCTGTTTTCAGCTGAAGCCCTTATCTTTTGATAGGTCACAATCTGGTGCGTTTCCCGTACTATTTGCCGTTGCCGGGCACGTCACCGGGAAATCAGGAAAACCGGGAATATGGCGATCTTTGCTACCGGTTCTGTTTATGCAAGTGAAGAGAAAACGGAATTAATTTCTGGTTCTGATGTCAGGAGGCAGAAGCTGGACGGCAGATATGTTTTATGGTATTCCTAACGTCTTTTTATATCCGCTCAGCAGTTTGATGACATATTTCCGGTGCTCATCAAGCGCCTGTTCGTCATCCGGGGACGTAAGTGTCGCAACCCCGTACAGCAGAATCAGTGCATTGTCGAGCTCGAGCGAGCCGGGATCTTCAATACGATCCGGCGGGAGATCGACTGCAAGATATACGTGTTCTTCCGGCAGGAACCTGACAGACAGATCTGCCTGTACCTGCGAAATGTCAAGGTCTTCCGCGTTTGTTCTGACGATTGTCAGTGCTTTTTTGAGTGAATTCATGCTTCCGCCATCCGGCAGGAGCGTAAGGGCAAGGGAGCACTCACGGGCAGCGTTGGAATAGAGCCCGAACTTGAACGCGAGAAATGCCGAGGCAATCTCATGGGCGGTTTTTTCCGGTATAGCGGAGAAATGTGGTCGTATCCGTTCGATATAATCCCTGAGAAATTGTTCCATCCGTTCAGCCCACCCTTGGGAATTTGCAGGCATCCTGCGTATCTGCCGGAATCGGCAGCAGGGCGCATGCAATCATCATCCGGTAGTACGTGTACGCAAATCCGAGATGAACATATCCATTGCGCCGGCACCGCGCTGCATCGCGGATTTATATGGGAAAGCACGATCAATAACATGTCATTGAGCATATGGGCGTAGTGATATTTTCTGATGTGCATGCCGATGCAGAGGCGGTAGCGGCACTCGGTTCCTGTATCCGTGACCCGTCATTTCCTGCGGCATTCGGGTCGGTGGACATGATCGTGAATCTTGGTGATATTCTCCACCGCGGCAATCGACCAAAAGAGACGCTCGAAGTCATCCTTGAACTATCGCGCGAATTCCAACTCGTCTCCGTGCTCGGCAACCACGACCATGCGTTCCTGAACGGCATACCTGTCTCCGGCAGCGATGAGGCAAGTTCTTACCAACACGATCAGTTGCGCGGCTCGCCCCTACTTGCGCTCTTTCACGGCATTCCGATGGAATGGGTGCACGACGGGATACTCTTTGTCCACGGCGGGCCACTCGATCTAGGTTCCCAGACCCTCCGGCTCAAGTGCTGGCAGCGGCTATCCCATACGGCGGGCGATTCGTTTACCGGCTACCATTATACCGCCCCGATGGCATTTGAGTCTCTTGGCAGGCGCGGTTTGTCCCATATGGTCTGCGGGCACCAGCACTCCCATGTCTGTTGCAGAAAGACACCTGCAGGTATCCTCCAGCATCCCGTAAGATTTGCACCCCGGCAGGTACAGGCAGAGAATGGCCGGCAGCTTGAAACCGCATCGGTTCCGCTCGATATGCCGACGCTGTTCCGGATTGGCGGCTGTCATGGCGATGAACCGGAATTTGCCTATACGGATGATTTGGTCTTTTCTTTTATCCGGCTTACAAACCAGAATGATTAACTGAGCCGTATTTTTTATGCGCGTCTTTGGGTAATTGAAGGGATCGTATAATTATTATAGATCTTAAACTTTCTTTATAAACAACGCCGCCATTTTCAGGATACTTTATATAGTGTTACCACAAAGTGGTAATTATGCCTCGTGCAGGCGAGGGACGTTCGATCCGGATCGATCCCGAAGTGTATGAGGCTTTGCTTACGCTCAAGCGGGGCAACATGAGCTTCAGTGATGTCATCGCGCAGATGCTCCGCGACTGCTATGGGTGGTCGGATGCCTTCCCGGCCACCCAGAGCGATCTGGAGGATTTTGTCGGGATAGATACCGAGTGATGGCGTCAGCTGGGGGCGCCGCAACACTCAACCCAACCATCAGCAATATACCCATCTGGTGCCGGATACATGAATCGACTGATCGCCGAAGATATAACGGAAGATAAGCTGAATTGGCTTATCGAAAATGTTGAGGATATGTTCGCATTCCATGAAAATGAAGAAAACGATCAACCCTGAATAAAGGAAAGTGCTGGCGTGCTACCCCTCCACCAGCGCCGGGTCGTCAGACTGAAGTTGCACCGTCTCCCCAATCATCTCCCCCAATTTTTGTACTAATTCGTTTCTGAGTTCCGGAATTGACACAAGGGTCTTTTCCTGCCAATGTGATAACTCCTGCTGACCCTGCTCCTCCCTGGCGCGCGCCGTCTCCAGCTGGGCTTTTTCACGTTCCAGTTCGTTTATCCGGACCAGGACCGGATGGGATGCGAGTGCCTGCTCTGCAATCTGGCATTCGGCCCTAAGATCCCGGTAGCGTGCACTGAGTGACGTGATATCGGAACAGAATTTTCCCGTATCTGCAAACATAGCCCGTTCATCTTTATTTTTCAACGGGAGCTCGCCGGCTTCGATCATTGCCTGTGCTACCGGACATGCAGCTGCAAGAGCGGAAGTAATTATCCGGCTATCAGCGACTTCATGGTCAGAAAGGATGTCCATCGCATTTTTAAGTACGTTCTTCTCTTTGGAAAGATGCTTCCGGATCGCGATCTTTTCTGCTTTCCGGAAAACGTGTGCGGCGGTCATGGAGACTGAGGCATATGATCGCAGGAGATCTTCACGCCGCTCCACCAGTTCTGTGCACCGCTCCCGTTGTTGGTCAAGGGATTTTGTGGAAGCGTCGCGCAAAATCCGATCCATTTCTGCCGTTATCTCGCGGGTGCGGGTATCGATCTCGCAAACACGGGCTCTCGTCCGGTTTTCCCTATCGGCGGCCTTCTTCAGGTCTCTTTGGACTTCGGCAAGGGCCGTGCAGGTTTTCCGGGCTGCCTGGATTGCGTTCATGTCGTTTTTATACCGCGTCAATGCTCCAGTCATCGCATTGACCTCACGCCCGATCGCATCAATGCCTGAATTTATCGCCTTCATCTCCTGGGGAAAGACCTCCCGGAGATATCTCCCCTGCCCGTGGAGGCTGTTGAGACAGTTTTTCAGGCACTCGGCCACCGCAGCATAAAATTCCTCGGCATCTTCCGGAAATTCCTTTGCGAGCGATGCGTTCATAGCTCTCACAAAGAGGGGAAGGGAATTTTTCGCGATGCTCCTTATCTTCGGATGAGTCTCAGGGTCCTGCTCGGTACCCTTGAGGTCGTTTACAACCAGCTGGAGGCTGGCAATCGCGTTCCGGATATTCCGGACCTGTTCCTCGGTCTCTGCGGTGAAGGTATCACGGGCGTCATTCTCCCGTTCATCCAGCCATCCCGGGATCAGATCTCCGGTAAGGGTGACGGTCTTTTTTGGGGCCTGACCAAGAAATTTTTTTAAAAATTTCAGCATATGGCACTCCGGCAGTTCCCTGCCGTGATATCATGTTCTTTCACCTGATAACCAATTTTACTGGTCATCGCGGGAGATTGCGCGGAGCCGTTCCACCCCATCGATCTCACGGATGACTGCGACAACCTCATGCGGGACGAGATCTTCCCAAGGCTCTCCGTTCAGAATTCGCCGCCGTATTTCGGTGCCGCTGTGACGATCCCGTTCATACATCGCTGGTGATTGCACCTCAACTCCGGCCTCATGAAAGAGCCGGACGACAAGCGGGTTTGAAGAGTAACAGGTGTCAAACGGCGGAGTCATCGAGCGGACATGCGCCGCCCACAGGGCATTCCTCTGCACATCCTCGATCGGGATCACGTAGAACGGGCAGCCCAGGGAGGTTAGTGCCCGCGTGATCATGAGCACCCGTTCGCCCGAGGTGAACGGGTTCTCCGGTGTATGGGAAAGCTGGGCACTCCCGACACCGATGATGATCTCGTCAACGGACTGTGCGATGCGTTCCAGCACCGCGTGGTGCCCGTTGTGGTACGGCTGGAACCTCCCGATATAAAATCCCCGTTTCATGGATTCATACCCCTCGTGGCGATACGGGCGGCAAATGCCCCGGCAGTGAATCCTGCATCGATATTCACAACAGCGAGCACCGAACAAGACTGGAGCATGCTTGCGAGCGCTGCCTTTCCCTCTCCCATGAAACCGTAGCCGGTACTGACGGGTACGCCGATCACCGGCCGGTCCACGAGTCCGGCGATCACCGCTGGCAGCGTCCCCTCCCGGCCTGCGCAGACAATGAAAACATTTGCATCAACGAGAGGTTTCAGCGCCGGGAACAACCGGTGGATACCGGCCGCCCCTACATCATACGCAGTCTGTACTTGGCAGCCCATCTCTTCAGCGATGACTTTTGCCTCTTCTGCGACCCGGATGTCCGAGGTGCCCGCGGTTATGACTGCGACAAGCCCGCCAGTTCTTTTCGGCGCGGGCTCTCTAAAAAGAACAAGCACATGGGCGAGCTCATGGTATTCGAGACTAATGCCAGTATCACGACAGTGTGTCCTGATTGCTGCAACCTGACCCGGATTTACGCGCGTGACGATACAGCGCCCTTCAGCTTCTGTCTGCCGATGTACAATCTCCGCGAGATGTGCCGGATCTTTTCCCTCAGCCAGCACAACTTCCGGCATGCCGCACCGGATCATGCGCCCGAGATCGATACAGGCAAACTCGCCGACCCGCTCGAGGCGGAGCCCTTCGATCTCGCGGGCCGCATCATCACGCGAGATCTCGCCATTCTGGTACCTGTCAAGGAGCTGGAAAAGTTTTGGATTTGATGGCATAGCTGTGATAATACAGATATGAAGAGACGTATTATAAGATAGTTCATTGCTATGTCGTACCTCGCATGGATTGCCGGTTTCGGTGCCGCAGCCGTCATCTTTCTCTGGCTCCGGGACGCGCGGATCTTTTACCGGACCGGTCTTCCCGGTTATCGGAAGGCGGCATACCAAGGTGTACTCTTTGGTGCACTGGGAACACTGGGCGTGGCGTGCGCTCTGGCGGACCTCGAACTGTTGGGTCTGGGGCTCATCCTTTCCGCACTCTACCTGCAGGGGCGGATTACACGTGAGAAGGTCTGGGAAAACGAGAGCACATTCGAGCGGTTGTTCGGCAGTGCCGCGCGACCGAGGGCGAATAAGAAATAATGGTGCGGCGACCAGTACACATAGGGATTTTTACCATGCTCCAGAGACCGAGGGGGACAAGGGATTTTTTACCGGATGAGATGGAGGCGCGGCGCAGTGTCGAGGCGAAGCTGCGCGGGATCGCACACTGTTGGGGATACCGTGAGGTCTGCACACCGGAGTTCGAGAATCTTGACCTCTTTACGATGCGATCCGGAGCAGGGATAATTGACGAAATGTACGTTTTTGAGGATAAAGGGGGGCGGAAGCTTGCCCTGCGCCCGGAGATCACCGCCGCCGTGATCCGTATGTATATCAACGAGGCACGAGTCGCCCCCAAACCCCTCCGCTGGTGCTACTTTGCTGACTGCTTCCGGTACGAGCGCCCGCAGAAAGGGCGGTACCGCCAGTTCTGGCAATTCGGGGTGGAGCTGATCGGCGCGGATACGGCCACGGCCGATGCAGAAGTGATTGCACTTGCTGCTGATATGGTCGACGCGACGGGTATCACGTATGACCTCCGGGTGGGGCATCTCGCGTTTTTGAAAAACCTGATCAGGGATATCGAGCCACCGGTTCAGCGGAGCGTGATGGCGCACCTCGACAAGAAGGATTTTACCGGGCTGGAGGGGGCTCTGAGCGATCTTGGTAAACCTGATCTCGTCCACGCACTCACGGCTCTTGCGGCATGTCGCACCCTCCGGGAAGCGTTCGAGATCGCTGGCACCATCCCGGAACGCGAGCGGATCGAACGGACCATTGCCATGCTCGATGCCACTGGTATCCGGTACAGCCTTGATTTTGGCATCGTGCGGGGGCTTGACTACTATACCGGTATGGTCTTTGAAGGTTTTGCCGGAAACCTCGGGGCCGAGAATCAGATCATTGGCGGGGGGGCGTACCGGCTCGCACATCTCTTCGGGGGTGAAGACGTTGCGTCCAGTGGTTTTGCGATTGGTTTTGACAGGGTGATGGTCTCGCTGGGAACAATCGCTCCCCCAAAAGAGACCGTTGTTGCGATTGCCTGTACAAGCGAAGGTCGTCTCCATGCCCCGAACATCGCGCGTGCATTCCGCACTGTGGGGATCCGTGTGGAGATGGACATCATGGAGCACGGGCTAGGCGCCCAGCTCGCCCATGCCGCAAAGTCCGCCGACTTTGCGGTCGTGATCGGCAAAAGAGAAGCCGATACAGGAGATGTCACCCTCAAAAACCTTCATTCGGGCGAGCAGACGACCATCGGACTTACAGCGGCAGTGGCCGAGGTGAAAGCGCATGGTGCTCGCTGAGGAGCTGGCAAAACAGCAGCGCAGCATCAGTGTCGCGGAATTTTTCGAGAAGAATAAACACCTGCTGGGATTCGATTCGCCGACCCGGGGTGTGATCACCACCATCAAGGAGGCGGTGGACAACGCACTCGATGCCTGCGAGGAGGCGCAGGTGCTCCCCGACATCTATATCAGTATCAGAAAGACCGGCGATGAGATCTTCCGGATCATCGTTGAGGATAACGGCCCCGGCATCGTTCCGGCGCAGGTCCCTTTTGTCTTCGGGAAACTGCTGTACGGCTCCCGGTTCCACCAGATCCGGCAAACGAGGGGCCAGCAGGGAATCGGGATCTCCGCGGCGGTGCTCTACGCCCAGCTAACGAGCGGTATTCCCACGGTTGTAATATCCCGCACCGGCCCGAAAGAGCCGGCCTGCAGGTTTGAGATCCAGATACGGATTGAGAGTAACGAACCGGATGTCGTCTCGCAGGAGCCATTTGAATGGGACCGGATCCATGGAACCCGGGTCCAGATCGAGTTTAGGAGCACGATGGCGGCCAAGAAGAAACTGCTTGAGTACCTCAAGTACACCTCGGTTGTGAATCCCCATGCGCGGTTCCGGGTTGACCTTGACGCTGAATCGTTCACCTTTGAACGGGTGAGTCAGGAGGTAGTTGGCTGCCCGGTCGCCATTCAGCCGCACCCACACGGGATCGAGTTCGGGCAGCTCAAACGCATGGCAGCGGCAAGCGATGAGAAATTGATCGATTTTCTCGTAAACGGGTTCTCCCGGGTGGGGAAAAAGACCGCTCAGGAAATGTGTGAGAAGGCCGGGCTTAAAGGCACGGTGAGGGTAAAGGGCCTCGCACAAGAAGACCTCAAATCCCTGCTTGCCGCCATGCAGTCCGTTGCCGTGCCGGCGCCACCGACTACCCAGTGTCTCTCGCCCATTGGGGAAGACCTTATCCGGCGCGGTCTTGACAAGGAATTCCAGATGGACCTTGTTACAGCGCGCACCCGCCCGAGTTCCGTTTATGCCGGTCACCCGTTTGTCGTTGAGGCAGCGATTGGATATGGCGGCAGGCTCCCTGTGGAAGGCAACGCGACAATCCTCCGGTTTGCCAACCGTGTTCCGCTCATGTACCAACAAGGCGCCTGCGCGATCACCCAGTGCGTCGCAGATGTGAACTGGAAGGCGTACAACATCGCCCAGCAGGGGCTTCCTCAGGGGCCTGTCCTTATTCTCGTCCACGTTGCGTCCACAAATGTCCCGTTCACCAGCGAGAGCAAGGATGCGATCGCCGGCATACCGGAGATCGAAAAAGAGATCGTGCTTGCTCTGCAGGATCTCGGGCGGGACCTCAGGATCTTCCTCTCCCGTCGCGACCGGAATAAACTGGCTGAGGACCGTGCTCGGGCGGTCTGCGCCATCATCCCGGAACTTGCCGCCAAGGTGAGCGAGATCGTGGAAAAACCGCTGGTTGACACCATCCCCCTCGAAGGAAAGCTGATGCGCAAGCTGATCGCAAAGAAATGGACGCATGACGGGAAGGTGATTATCGAGATTAACAACTACTCCGGCCACGAGGGAGAGATCGCCGTCTATGACATATCCGCCGACAATGCTGCGGATGCCGTTCCCCGGCCGGACTTCGTGAGCGACGTGGATGGGCAGTTCACCAAAGTCTGGAAACCCGTGGTGCCCTCACAGACCTCGTGGCGGGTCTCGTATACCGGCACGGGCGGTGGGATGCTCGACATCCGGGGTGTGGAGGACAACAAGAAGATGGTGGTGGATCTCGATGTCTAAGGAGGAGCTCGATCGGCGTTCAATGGTGGCACTGCTTACTATCGCATCTGCATGGTACGACCAGATGAAGGCAGGTGAGATACCCTCCATCTCGCTTCCCACTCGTACGAAATACAACATCGAGTACGACGATGCAAGTGAGGTCTGGAAGTACGGCGACAAGGAGAGCACGCGGACAGCAACGACTGCAAAAAGCGCGACACACCTGTTAAAGATGGCGTACGTGATCGGTTTTGTGAAACAGCAGCTGATCGAGAACCGGTCTTCCACGCTGAGGGAGATGTATTATATTTCCGAGGGCTGGAAGCGGGCGAAGTTTGCCGCGCAGGATGAAAGCAACTTCCTTGTCGAGGACCTGGAGATCATATCCGAGGTGCCGCGCGAGGGGTTCCATCTCCGCCCTGAGGAAGACGGTGCCAGCATCTACGGTCCCATGCGCATCCGGGAGCAGACGCGGCGCGGCCTCAAGACCATTCACTGTCAGGACGACGTGGGCGCAGCGGGGTACTCGATCCCGAACAACGTGGAGACTATCGAGTTTGTCGATCATGATGCGAAGTTCGTGATCGCGCTGGAGACCGGCGGCATGTACGACCGGCTGATCGAGAACGGATTTGATGAGGAGTATCACGCGATTCTTGTCCACCTCAAGGGGCAGCCGGCCCGGTCGACCCGGCGAATGCTCAACAAAATCAGCACGAACTGGAACCTCCCGATACTGGTCTTCACTGACGGCGACCCATGGTCGTACCGCATCTATGCCTCGGTTGCCTATGGTGCGATAAAGAGTGCCCACATGTCTGAACTGCTCGCGACCCCGAAGGCGCAGTTCCTAGGCCTGCAGCCGAGTGATATCCGAGACTACAACCTGCCCTCGGACAAGCTCTCCGAGAAGGACGTGGAAGCGCTCAACGCCGAGCTGACCGATCCCCGGTTTGCGACCGATTACTGGAAAAAGCAGATCAGCCTCCAGCTGGAGATGGGACTGAAATCGGAACAGCAGGCATTTGCCGCGCGCGGACTGGATTTCGTGACGAAGAAGTACCTGCCGGCGAGGCTGGGTGCGATGGGTGTCATCTGACCTGTTCTCACAGAAACTGTCCCGACCGTACAGCGGTGAGCATATCTTCCAACGATTCCACAAACGGGATTTGCGGGTTCCATCCTGTTGTCTTACGGACACGCACGATGTCAGCCTGCTGGAATGGCAGGATCGCTGCACGAGATTTTTCCGGAGGCCTGATATGGCAGGTTTTCCCGGTAATCTTTCCGATTGCCGCGAGAATATCCTGAATCGTTCGGGCGGTTCCTGATCCAACGTTGAACACCGTTCCGGTGCATTTGCGGGAAAAGTCCGGGTGGGAGAGGATCGCCAAGTATGCTTTCACGGCATCCCGCACGTCGATAAAGTCTCGGGAGGAGATCGTTTCCCCCAGATCGAACGTGTTCCTGAGATCCCGTTCCATTTCCACGGCCTGCCGTACGATTTTCCCGCACACAAACGAATCCGGTAGGCCGGGCCCGATAAGGTTGAACGGGCGTGCGATGACCACTTGTGCGTCATGTGCCGCGTGGTACGTGAAGGCGAGATGTTCCTGTGCTGCCTTGCTCACACCATAATCGTTAAGGGGTTTGAGGCGGGTACCTTCGCTGACCGGTTTTTGTCCAGCGTACCCATACACGGCAGATGAGCTCACCACGAGGATCCGGCATGCGGGATTTGCCGTGAGTGCCGCCTCAAGAAGATTTCTCGTTCCAATCACGTTGGTCGCAAGGAGATTTTCAAGAGACCCTCGGTTCAGAGCTGCAAGATGAATGATGGCATCAGGACAGACTGATTGGATCGTTTTAGCGACTTTCACAGAATCTGTAAGGTTGGCGTTCAGGCAGGTGACGGAATCGGGAAATTTCCCGTAGATCACGGGATTGCGTGTGAGTGCGTAGAGCGTAACGGTAGGTTCGGTGGTCAACAGCCGAATCATCTGCATTCCGGTAAACCCGGAAGCTCCGGTGACAAGGACTTTCATGGGAGAAACCGGTCTTTGTACCGCTCGAATTCCTCGATCGAGCGAGCATAATCGTCCGGCCGACCGATATCAAGCCAGTACCCGTCGAACGGATAACTGAACAGATCCGCCTTCGCGTCAATCAGCGCATACATCAACTGATCAAAACCAAACGGGCCTTTCTCCGGAACGTGTTCGAGTACCCTCCTGGTGAAGGCGTAGACTCCCATACTGACATTGAAATGATACGTGGGCTTCTCCCGGAAGGCAACAATTTTGTTGTTTTGGTCTTTATCGAGGACTCCAAAATCGATATTGGCGTCGCGTTTATACGTTGCAATGGTCGCTATTGCCCTGCGCTTTGCATGAGCGTCCATGAAAGCCGAGAAATTAAGATCGGTCAGAATGTCACCGTTCATAACAAGGAAATTTTCATCAAGTTCCGGGATAAGGCGCAGAGGACCGATAGTCCCGAGCGGTTCGGGTTCGTGTGTATACGAAATATCGAGGCCGATCGAGCTGATGCCGTTAAGATAGGCGTGGATGAGCTGATGGAGGTAACCGGTACAGATCGTGATACGGGTAAAACCGAAGCGTTTCAGCTGGAGGAGGATAACACCGAGGATTGGGTGATCGCCAATTGGCATCAGCGGCTTGGGAAGAACGGTAGTATACGGAAGGAGCCGGCGTCCCTTTCCACCTGCAAGGATGACTGCCTGCATGACGTCTCTCCTAAATGTTGTACCGTCCGGGTTTATACGCCCTGATGTTATCTCGCATCCAACGGACGGTGCGCGCGATGCCGTCTTCGAGAGGGATCTTCGGCTCCCAGCCAGCAAGCTCACGGGCGAGGTGGTTATCACAGACCAGCTGCATCACCTCGCTCTTTTTCGGCCGTTTGCGGGCATCGTCACAGACGATCTTTGCCTTGGGGTTCACCTGACGGATGGTCACATCCGCAAGTTCGCCGATGGTAATACCCTGCCCGGATCCGGTATTGATGGTCTTCCCCACCGTTTTTGTGCTTTCGGCAAGCCGGATAAATCCCTGCACCGTATCCGCTACATAAGTAAGATCGCGGACCGGGTTCAGTGAGCCGAGACGTACGGTATCCCCAGCCAGCGCCTGAGTGATAATGGTCGGAATGACCGCCCGTGCTGACTGCCGGGGACCGAAGGTGTTGAAAGGGCGGATAGTGGTGACGTGGAGGCCAAAAGAACGATAAAAGGACTCTGCGATCTTATCCGCCCCAATCTTGCTGGCAGAATAGGGTGACTGGCCTTGGAGAGGGTGGTTCTCATCAATGGGAGTGTATTGCGCCGTGCCGTAGACTTCGCTGGTTGAGGTATGAACAACACGGTCTGTTCCGGCAGCAAGGCAGGCCTGCATGACGTTCAGTGTCCCTTTGATATTCGTATTGATATAGGATTCAGGTGCTGTATATGAGTACGGTATGCCAATGAGCGCTGCAAGGTGGAATACGAGATCTTTTTCCGATACAGCCTTTTGAACAAAAAGCGAATCAGTGATATCACCGGCAATTACCGTCAGGTTGGGTGCCTTCTCACCGTATCTTTCCTCCAACATTCCCCAGTCATTCCGTGCATTGTAATGAACAAATGCAGTGACCTCAGCCTCTTTCCTGATGAGCTCGTCAACGAGGTGGCTCCCGATAAACCCCCCGGCTCCGGTTACGAGCACCCGTTTGTCCGGCCATTTCATGATTTTTCCTTTCTATATGTTCTGATGAGTTCTTCATAATCTTTCTCTCTCCTTACTACTGTGGTACAATTATTAATGAAAAATAAACCTGCTAGGTTTTTATCAATTCGCACATCACAGAAGTAAATTATATTCCTATTTATATCCACTTATTTTTCATATGAGAAATTTTTTTGATACAAATCCCTCTGCCCTCTCAACCCCGGTGATTTTACCGTAGTACCTTGTGACCGAATCAAGATATTCGATCCAATCCGGCCCTGCTCTTTCCCATTGACTGGTAAAGAATTTGAGCGCATCAATCTTTTTATCCCAGGAATCGCTGATATCAACAAAAATATTTGGCTTAAAAAAATCATTCAGGTAATAATTAATCTGCCCCATCATGACCCGGGGAACTCTCCTGCTTGCTGAAATTGTAATGCGGGCGACAACCTCATGATCATGGTGGGTATCGCTGCACCATGGACAGAGGAGTAAATCCGCATCCCACTTATCTATCCGTTGTAACACTTCGAGTACATGATTGTCATGAAACACGAGATCCATTGCAGGATATCCTAGATTTTCGACCGTATATCCTAAAAAATCCGCCGCCTTTTTCTCTTCCCTCAGAGCATCCTGTGATTCACGCATCCTTCTCCCATCTGGAGCTGTCCAGACTCCATCAGTAAACGTGAGAACATGTACATTATGCCCCTCTTCTACCCACCGGGCGATCGTTCCTCCAGCCATAAGTTCAAGATCATCGGGATGAGCAATGACACCTAAAATATTTTGCTTTTTCATAATCGGCATCCTGACAGTTTCCTGGATCTAATATACATCAGAATCCCCCATTGATATGTAATATGAGGTCTGAAGGTCGAAGCCACCCCTCGTTTTTGGTGAGAAACTTTTCGTCACAATATGCGTTGAAAAGTTGGTTTGAACAAACCCCGATTCAATCAGAAAGTCATAATAACTATAATGGGGCAGGGACCATATATTGAATGAATTAAATGAGAGATTTTGTTTCTTATAGAATGAAATAATTTTGGCTAGCAGATCATCGATGATGTTTGTTTTAGCACGAACGAAAAACTCCACGAGATCGACAGATTGCGAATTTAAATAAAATTTAAATATTACCAGTGCTGCCAGCTTCCCCTTCAGAAATGCTCGGAGAATGTAATATTTTTTTCCCGACTTTCTGTTAAACCGCCAGTGTAAGTAATTCAGATCACGGTAATTGAAAATTTTGTACTCGTTCAGGTTTGAGTACATAAACTCCCTGTCAATTTCATTGAAGAGGATGGAATCGTCGATTTTTATCGTGATTTTGGCACTGCCGGGAAGATTTAATGATGGCACCGGTATGCTAAATGTAGGGATGTTCCCAATATGATGATAGTCTAGCTTTCGGATAAAAGCCGGCAGGGAATTGTTATTGGGAAATGTTACGACAAGATCGAGCTTGTTACGATAAATATGATCAGTCAGACCCGCCAGAGTGCCAGTAAAAATCCCCCTGCCACGATAATTTGGATGAACCATAACATTCTGGATTCTTGTTGTTTGGACGATTATATCGTTGAAGCTGAACTGGAGCGGTGTTCCGGCAGACTGGCCGACGAGATTATTATCGTTAAAAGCTAAGATGATATCGATCCGGTTTAACGGATTCTTTTCATAGGTCCATTTCCAGTCAGACAACGTCAAATTCCTGTTAAAAACGAAATTGAACAGTTTAACAATGGATTTTTCATCCCCTTCCTGGTATTCCCGATAACGGATTTCTGTATTGAGTTCTTGTTCATCATCCATAAAAATGCCATTTCCGGTTTGTCTGCAGGTACATAATTATTATTGAATGTTTTTTTATTCATCTATCTTCTTATTTTGTCTTTCTTCCCGTATCACCCAGACTATTACCTACCGCTGATATCGAATCGTAATCTTCGGATGCTGATTGCATCAATTTTTTCCAGTCTCCCTTTTCAATAATAATAGCGCGGGCATTATTTCCCAGAAGAGTTCTTTTTTCTTTGTCCTTGGCCAGAACAATAATACTTTGAGCAATACTTTCATAATCCCATGGTGGAATCAATAACCCGTTTATGTTATCCGCTATCCATTCTGGAATACCTCCAACAGAAGTTGCAATACAGGGAAGTCCTGTCGACATTGCTTCGAGCAGAGAAACGGGAGTACCATCTCTACCAGCGGCACTAATAAAAATATCCGCCTCTCTCAGATCATCAGATACTTGATCATAACTATTTTTATCGCGAATATTTACAACCTTTTCAAGACCGAGTCTGATAACATCCTGCTTAATCCGGTTCTTTTCCGGTCCCTCCCCTTTAAGGATCAGGCGGATATTGGGATTTTTTGTGTAAGCAAGGGAGAAACCTATAAGAATCAAATCCATACCGTATATTGGCAGAAAACCCCTATTGGAGAAAATGACAACCTTATCCTCGTCATTTTTTTTATGGTTCTGTTTCGGAGAAAATTTTTCTGTATCCACACCGAATGGGAGGTATTTTACTATTTCCGCTGGGATACCAAAATCGTTGATAATATGTTCTCGAATGTCTTCCGATACGGCATAAATACGATCAACGGTTTTAAGGACACGTGTCGTAAAAAAGGAAAGGATTTTACTGGATTGCGGAAGGATGAGGATATCGTCGCCCCACGCAGAAACAATTTTTTTATAGTTTCCTTGAAAAAGGAGGTGAAATCCATATTTCGTGATGAAATGGGCATGGATAAGGTCAGGATTAATTTTTTTGACCAGTTTCCTGATTACAAAATGGCGGGGAAAAAAAGCGAGATACAGATTGTCCCAAGCAGATAAAATCACATGTTCGGTAACCCCATTTATTGTGTGATTCATCGGATCGTATGTGATGAGGTGTACTTCGTGACCTTTCTGCGCAAAGTACTCCGCCCAACGCTGGGTATGTATACTTCGCCCGTCAGCGATCAAACAGATGATCAATTCCGGCACTCTCCAGTTTCTGAAGGGCTGTTCTGAATCCATATGCAATACATTAGAGGAACCATACTCCTGTGAGATCTCTTTTTCCAAGGGTATATGACTTGTTTGTCATAGTTATGACGGCAGCCAATTGATTTTCAACGTTCGCAGTGCATCATCGCGGATCTGTCCATTGATTTTCAGCAGGACGCCAAAGTAGATCATTGCACCGATAAGTACGAAAAGGCCGGTTATGAATGCACTTCTCCCGACTGGAAACAGGCGGATGATTACCAGCGTGCCTGCCATAACAGCCGTTGCAGTGATGATATGGATGATTGGGGTTTGTTCAAATACGACAGGGATTACCTGCCTGAGGTAGCGCCAACCAAGGATGATAGTGACAATGACGTTGGCAAGCGAACCGATTGCGGCGCCTTCAATTCCGAAGACGGGAACAAACATAACGGAAAGTATTATGTTTGTTGTTATCCCGGCACCCGCTGCAAAAAATGCCATCCGCGCATGATCCGTGGCCATGAGAAAGTTTGAATAAAGCTGGAAGACCGACTGGAAAATACGGGCGCCAATAATCAAGATGAGAGCAGTTTCCCCGGCAGCGAAAGATGCGCCGTAAAGGTAGTAGAGGAGGTCGTTCCCAAGAAGAATTCCCCCGGCAAAGATCGGGAGCGCAAAAATCAGGGAATAGGTCATGGCACGCGAAAGGGAGGAGATGATTGCATTCGTGTCGCCAAGGGAATTCCAGCGGCTCACTTTCACGTAGAGGGTGTTGCACAGAGCAGTGCTGACAAAAAGAGCAAAAACCGAGAATGTCCAGCAGACCCCAAAAATTCCCACGTCTGAGACTGGCAGGAAATATGCGATGATAATCGGGTTCGCATTATCGAACATGATCGTGCAGATCGTCAGAAGGAACACCCAGCTCGAAAAAGAGAAGATACTCCTGACATGAGACCAATTGAATTTCCTGAGATGGTAGTCAATATATTTTATATCAATAACTATCTCGGTCAACAACCCGGCAACAAGACCCCCGATCAGACCATATACCTGAAACCCCAGGAAAACGGCGATGACCTGAATGGCGATCCGGGTAATGTTGTCTATCAGGCTGACCGATGCTGCAAGGCCGAGCCGGTTGCTGGCGCCGATGGCAGTACCAAGTGACGAGCACAATGTCGATATCCCCAGCACTGCAATAAGGATCCAGATCATACCTGCCTGGTTCAGTGCTCCGAGATGGTTTCTGAATACCAGCATCACCCCTGAAACAATTATCCATAGTGCCAGTCTGATGACAAGGCTGGCAGTGAAAAACCCGTCCGGGTCCTTTCCCCCGCATATCCGGTACATTGCGGCATATCCGATCCCCAAATCAGTAAAGAGACCTGCGATAGCAAAGTATGAGAGAAACAGGAAGTACTGGCCCAAGACGCCTGCGCCGACCCAGTGGGCATAAAACATCGTGGCAAGGAATCCGACGAGGGTGATCCCTGCATTTGATATCAGATTCATGACTCCATGACGCTGGACTTCAAGTTCTTTTTCAGACATCGTATTGCTCCATGGAATCAAAAAACCGAACAGTTGAGCTAAATCTGTTTTGCATCTTTTTCTACATTATAGTACGTTTGTATTCGTACTTATCGGGATTGGGCAGTGTCAAAGTAAATCAGTTTTCGATTGATGAATGATTCGCTCTCATCTAGGATTACGATTATAAGTGGATCTCTGCAATGTTTATACTGTTTCCGCTGATAGTGAAAAATTCCTGACATCTCCACTGATGAATAAAATACTCCGTGTTTGCATGATAATCTCCCTTTAGCCTAATTGTTTGATGCTAAAAGGGGAAATTGCCTGAATAACTCTGATTTTATATAACGTGATTGAGTGGATTTGCAGCGTACGTTATCTCTCACGCACAGGTTCGGGAATCCATCGAATCATTTTCTTATTAATTAGTTGAGATCACCTTTGGAGTGCCACACCGGTTGATGATCCGAGGGGAGAATGGCGGCCGTTTCGGCGATAACTTATTAGAAATGTTTCCCCGTGTGTTTTTCAAATCCATTTCTGATAAATTCATTCCCACTTTATTGATAAAGTATGTGATACAACATTACTCTTCGATGAAAAAAAGACCTGATAAGTTGGATGAAAGGATGGTTTAAAATAAAAGTACTTATCACTTTAGTGGGTAATATAATCCAATTCGAATTTTCAATCAGATTTTTTTTATTCGTGTATTGATCCGATCTTTTAGTTTGACAGCAAATAAGCCGGGATTATCCAATGCCTGGAAAAATTTCAGATAAATATACCCTACTTGCATAAGAATCCGGAGTTTCAATTCTCCCCATTGTTTCGTCGTAATAGAAAATTTTCTGATATACAGATCTTCCAAATTAAAATCCTTGCTCAAATAATTATGCTCCTTGCAAATTTTGTAAAGATCACTCCCAGGATAAGGGGTAGCCACCGAAATAAATGGTTCAAATATTTTTAATTGCCTGCAAAACCGGTAATTATCCCACATCTGGCTGAGGGTAGTTCCCGGTATTCCTATTATAAAAAACGCCCCGACTTCGAGATTAATAGATTTGCAGTATACAACAATATTTTTAACTTTTTCCAGCATAAGTGGTTTTTTTATTATTTTGAGAAGTGCTTCTTGGTTGCCGCTCTCAATTGCCAGATTTATCCTTTCAAATCCGGTTTTTTTCATTTTTAAAAGTAATTCCGGCGTTAGTTTATATGCGGCAATTCCATTTGGCGTATCAAAACGGATATTGAGGTTTTCTTCGATAAGTCGATCGCAGATCTGTTCTGCTCTTTTTACGTCAAAAGTAAAATTATCATCCTCGATGAGAAGTTCTTCGATATCATAGTGTTGTTTTAAAAATTTTATCTCATCTACAACATTGCGGACAGATCGTGCACGATGTCTTCTCCCCCAGACATTAAATGCTGTACAAAAAACACAACGCGCGGGACAACCACGCGAGGTGATAATTGAAAAAAATCTGGTGCAGGTTCTTTTTCCATGGCAGACTTCAAGTCCGAAATACTGTTCAATGTTCATAAGGTGCCAGGCAGGTGAGGCGATTGAATCTAGATCTTCGATAAAACGAGTTTTTGGATTAATATGGATGTCGCCCCCGGCCTTGTAACCGATTCCGTCAATTGAAGATATCTTATCAGGATCTGCAGAAAGTGCTGACACTAACTCTTTTATTGACTGCTCCCCTTCTCCGAGGACCACAAAATCCAGATTCCTGTCATTCAGAGCGAATTCCGGAAGAACTGAAGGATGAGCGCCACCGGCGATAGTAATAATTTCCGGACTAATCGATTTCGCGATACGGTAGATATCATGGGCATTTTTGTATTGTCGTGTGAACTGGCTGTTGACACTTACGATATCCGGCTTGAATTCTGCGATAATCTTTTCGATACTCTCCTCACTCAGTCCTATCCTTATTATCTCATCGGAAATCTTTACCCGGTGATTCCACCCTTCGAGAAGACAATCAATAATTTTCACCTCCTTCCCCATTGACTCGAGAACAGATGCAATATACCCAAGCCCAAGAGGTGGTGCGGGATTGATGTCGATCAATTTTCTGCTGGTGATTGCCGGGGGCATGAACAGCAATATACGCGAAATATGCTTTTTCATGTGACGCTCTTTATATGTTTATTTTTCAGCGCTGATATTTGTATTGAATAAGGGATACGTTGATCACTTTAAACTCCCATGGAATAATCCAAGTAAATACATTTCAAAATTAACTGAAGAAATTTCACCCAAATCGATGATTTCAGTAGAATGAATGAAAAGTCCCCATCTGTTCCCGATGGAACGGAATTCAGATTTTATTTTTAAATGGACACGGTTTGAGAGGTTGGACTCGAACCTTTACGATAATTCTGGTTGCTTTCGCAATAGTTTACCGGGGTTTTCTTCTGAACTATCCAAGCGGATGAAACCAATCTCGAAATACTCCGGCAACTCCTTCGAATATCTTTATTTTATTCCGAATTATTGGCAAGAAATTTTTCAGAATCAATTTTTTTAAGATATTGGGTTTGCACTATTTGGCTCTTCTTGTGAATTGAGGCAACATAATTAAAATTTGGTTCCAATTTTATGCAACAGTTCTTAATAGTGCCGACAAATAGTGCCGTGTTGAATGGAAACAGAACTCTTGACACAAATCTTTTTTTGGAGGGAACTCTTTGAATAAAGGTGAAAGTCGATTGAAAAAGGAACCTGTGATGTATGGACATTGAAAAAATAGTTTCCACAAAATTGGGTAGAAATAATAGAATCTGGATTGGCCCGGAAGGCAATTACTGGTCAAATCTTAATATTGAAGAGAACACAAAATTTTTGCAGGATATCGACATTTTGGGCTCAAAAAACTCAGTAAAAAAATACTTTCCCGAACATTATGATATTATCTTCTCACCAAAACGGGCGGCAGGATTGGCGCTGCTGGATCTCAGGCCCGGTGAAATCGTTGTTGATGCGGGATGCATGTGGGGGGCATTAACAATTCCGCTGGCAAAAGCAGGATGTAATGTTATTGGCATCGATCAGACTTGTGAATCATTGAAATTATTGGAAAAACGCGTGTCAGAAGAACAATTGAAAAATGTTGAACTCGTCTGTTCGGATTTGAATAAAATTTCTTTCTATGAATCAACCTTTGATAAAGCAATAATTAATGGCGTTCTAGAATGGATCCCGCAGGTAAACCCGGTTGAACTGAAAAAATATTATGGTCAAAAAAATATCCAAAATCCAAACATTGGTAAAAACCCATCTCCTCGGCAAATGCAATATGATTTTTTAAAGAAGATTTTTGAAGGCCTTAAAAACGGGGGGGCTCTTTATCTTGCCATTGAAAATAGGTATGATATTTTTTATTTCATGAGCCAACCTGATCCTCATTGCAATATCCGATTAATCACTTTCATGCCAAGATGGATTCAAAATTTGATCTCAAATATCCTTCTGGGACGACCATATATAAATTGGATATATTCCTCAAGACAACTGGAAAAACTGCTGAATGCGGCAGGCTTTACGAATATTGAAATGATGTACGCATTTCCGGATTACCGGTCACCGGAATTTATCCTGTCTAAAAATGGGCTGAATCAATATCATCCAATCAAATATCGTATGACAAAAAATAGATTGAAAAAAATTGTCGTTTATTTTACCGAAGAATTGATTTTCAGAAGGTTGAAATTAAAATTTTTCTCGCCGGCTTTTATTGTTATTGCTAGGAAAGTGGTGTAATGGAAATAATCCGCAATTGCTCACATTTATCTTCGATCTGTCTCGCAATAATCACGGATAATCATAATAACCCTGAAAAAATAATGAAATTTTCATTCGAAGAAGACGGAATAAGGGCCATGCTGAATGAGTACAAAGGTTATTGTTGGTATGCTCAGCAGCTGAATCTTGAGCAAAATGATGTCGTCAATCTTTACCAATATAATCGAACATTTGCTATATTAAAAACAAAATTCCATCGCGGCGAAGTCGGTAATCCGTATGCTTCAATTGAAAAAAACTATAATCAACTTTTCAGCGCGTTGACTTACTATTTTGAAATATTTGGAAAAACTGACTATTCGTACTCTCATGGGGATTATTCGCTTTCAAATCTGATTTTTTTAAATGGAAAGGTCAGTTGGATTATTGACTGGGAGCATTTTAATGATATACTGGAACCCGAATTCGATATTTTGAATTGTATAATGGAAGTATGCTATTTCAATTTTATACGGAAAGGCACAATTTCGAAATGTGAGGTTAATATGCTCAAAAGTTTATTGGATTACGCTGCAAATAATATCTCTCTGTCAAAATCTGCGATTAGCACACCGGCGCAATGCCTTTTAACTCTTTTTAATGGCCATAAAAAATTATTCGACTCGCAATACATGAAATATCCTCTGGTAAATGGGTCGTTTGAAAACATAAAAACCATAGACTCGTTTTTCCAATTTTAGCGATTCTTGATGGGACGGGAAAATTGCAAAATTTATACTATTATAACATACTATACTACAAAAGGATATGAAGGGTTTAATCCTCTCCGGGGGTCACGGCATGCGCCTGAGACCCCTGACCTATTCCCGGCAGAAACAACTGATCCCGGTGGCAAACAAACCCATCCTCTTTTACTGCATCGAGGATCTCATCAATGCCGGGATTCACGATATCGCCATTATTGTCGGCCCGAACAGGGATCAGGTGATCGAGACCGTACAGAAAGTCCCATGGGATGCTCATATCGAATTTGTCTTCCAGGACGCCCCCCGCGGTCTTGCCCACGCCGTCAAAATTGCCAAGGATTTTTTAAAATCGGATAAGTTCATCATGTACCTAGGAGATAACCTCCTCAAGGGAGGAAGCGTGGACTTTGTCCGCGATTTTGCAGATTCGAAAGTAGACGCGAGCCTACTCCTGACGGAAGTGGACGACCCCACCCAGTATGGCGTGGCACTGGTAGACGAGCAGAAAAAAATTATCGTCAGGCTTGTCGAAAAACCCAAGAATCCCCCCAGCAACCTTTCGGTAGTAGGTATCTATGGCCTGACGCCGAAAATCTTTGAGGCAATTGACAATATTCAACCCTCGTGGAGAGGTGAACTCGAGATCACCGATGCCCTTCACTGGCTCATCGAGAATGGCGGCAAAGTCAGGTACGCAATGGTGCGGGGCTGGTGGAAAGACACAGGCAAGGCGGAAGATATCCTTGAAGCAAACCGTCTGATCCTTGACACGCTCAAGGCTGAAAACCATGGAATGATCGAATCCGGTACCGTAAAAGGGCATGTCAGGATCGGGAAAGGCACCGTTATTAAGGAAAATACCGTGATTAACGGTCCGGTAGTCATCGGCAATGATTGCGTAATCTCTGGCAGCTGTGTCGGGCCGTACACCAGCATCGGGGACTCGTCAACAATAATGTCGTCGGAAATTGAAAATTCCATTGTCATGGATGGTGCAATGCTCGATGGCGTCGGACAAGTCTCGGAGAGCTTGATCGGCCGGAATGTGAGCATAAAAAAGAATGAAATCACGGTGCACAGCAAAAAATTTGTTATTGGGGACAGCTCACAGGTGACATTATGATTGAGGGCGTACGGCTGAAAAATATCAAAGTTATTGCAGATGAACGGGGCCGCCTGATGGAGATCATGAGGTGCGACGAGCCGCTTTTTGAGAAATTCGGGCAGGTTTATCTTACCACGAACTACCCGGGCGTCGTAAAAGCATGGCATTACCACAAAAACCAGACTGACAACATCTGCTGCCTCAAAGGGATGGTTAAAGTGGTCCTGTACGATGCCCGGGAAAAATCTCCCACGTCCCGTGAGATTTTTGAAATTTTTATCGGCGATTATAACCATGTCCTGATCTCTGTTCCTCCCGGCATTTACCATGGCTGGAAATGCATTTCCGATGAAGAGTCCCTAATCGTGAGCGTCCCTACCGAACCCTACGATTACAATAACCCCGATGAATACCGGCTGCCCCCGGATACGAAAGATATTCCTTATGACTGGATTCTGACGCCCGGCAGAAAACACGGGTAGATACCATGCGTTTTCTCGTCACTGGTGGAGCGGGATTTATCGGTTCAAATTTTGTCCGCCAGTTGGTACAAACGTATCCAGATGACGAGATCGTCGTGCTGGATAAGCTGACCTACGCGGGACGTCTGGAAAATCTCGCGGACTTCCGGGAGCGGATCACGTTTGTACGCGGAGATATCTGCAGGTACAGGGATCTGGAAAAAACAGGATCATGCGACGTGATTTTCAATTTTGCTGCCGAAACACATGTGGATCGTTCAATCAGCGACCCCGGTATCTTTGTGAAAACCGATGTCCTGGGAACCTGTACGCTCCTGAATTACGCACTTAAACACGAAATCGATCGATATATCCAAGTGAGCACGGACGAAGTATATGGAAACATAGAGCAAGGATCGTTCCACGAGGGAGATCCCCTCGATCCCTCATCGCCATATTCTGCCAGCAAAGCGGCAGCGGAACATCTCGTGCGCTCATATTATAAGACCTATCATCTCCCGGTGCTTATCACGCGAAGTTCCAATAATTTCGGGCCATTTCAGTATCCGGAAAAGCTTATCCCCGTCCTGATCTTGCAGGCTCTGGCGGATCAGCCCCTGCCGATCTACGGCACCGGCATGAACGTTCGCGACTGGCTGTATGTCGATGACAACTGTACAGGGATTAACGTAGTTTATTCCCGCGGGAGACCCGGTGAAACCTATAATATCGGGGCTGGCAACGAATGGACAAATATCGAGATTGCAAAAATTATTCTCCGCATTCTCAATAAAAAAGAGAAGTTGATCACCTTTGTCGATGACCGGCCGGGCCACGATTTCCGCTATTCTATTGTGTCGGAAAAGATCCGGGCGCTTGGATGGCGGCCGTCGTTTTCATTTGAAGACGCGCTGGAAAAGACGGTTGCATGGTATTCGAGCAATGCATGGTGGTGGACGCCGCTTCTAAAGAAAACGGTAAAAAGAAGTAGGGCTTGAATTATTCAGGTTTCATGAAACTTCTTTTTATTGTAATCCTGAGTTTCAGGAATGCAAATTTCAGTCTGAACATGAAGTACCGCAAAGGGTGATCCCTGAATAAATGTGGATTCCTTACTCTCCAATGATCAAGTATTAAATTTGCTTCTGTAGTAATTTTATCGATTTTTTTGTACGTCCAGCTCCCGCTGTGCTCGCGATAGAGGAGCAATGGTTCATCACTGCAATCTATTGTTACCTTCTGTGCGGCCCTGAGCAGGAAGTCATAATCTTCTGCAAATGAGTATTGTGGATCAAAACCCCCGATCTCTAGAAAAAGCGATCTCCTGATCATGACTGAAGAGATGGGTATAAAATTGTCAAACAGGATCTGCTCAAATATGTTTCCCGTCATTTTTTTATCGAATTCAAAAACTTTCTCTCTGACGATGGTTCCATTACTGTCAATTACGGATTCATTCGTAAACGAGATTCCCAAGTTATCATTTTCAGAAAACATCCGGATCTGGCGTTCCAGTTTTTTCGGTCTCCAGAGATCGTCCTGATCGATGAACGCAATGAACGTGCCCCGGCCAGCGGATACACCCGTGTTTCTTGCACGGCTGACACCGCCGTTGTCCATCTGGATTACCCGGATTTTTCCGGGGTATTTTATCGCGTACTCAGCGAGAATTTTTTGACTATCGTCAGTTGATCCGTCATTCACCGCAACAATTTCCCAGTCGTTCTCCGTCTGGCCGAGGACCGACGCGATGGTCTCGGAGAGGTAACTCTCCCCGTTATAAACAGGGATTATCACGCTGACGATTGGATTCCTGGTCGATTCCATGGCTGCCATAAAAGGAAAAACAAAATTTATCCGGAGGCAAAGCCGGATTTCACGGCTTCGATTACCCGCTCGACTTGTACATCCGTAATATCCGGAAAGAGCGGAAGGGAAATAATCTCTTCATATATTTGTTCAGTAACCGGCAGGCTGCATCTCCTATTTTTGTAGAACGTGAAGAGGTGAACGGGAATATAATGGATGCCGCTTCCCACCCCCTTGATGGCGAGATGATTCATGAGTTTGTTCCTTCCGTTACGAACTTTCATGATGTAGGCAAACAGGCCGATATCCTTGTAATCATCATTTTTCAAAAGGGTAATACCATCAATATTCCTGAATGCATCATCATACCTGCGTGCCGCCACAATTTTTCTTCGGTTCATGTTCTCAAATTTTTTGAGCTGAACCAAGCCAATCGCCGCGTTAATGTTGCTCATGTGGTACCGGTATCCCTGAGTGACGACATCGTAAAACCAGCTCCTTTCGTTCCGGTACCGGCTCCACGTATCCTTGTCAATCCCGAGAATGCGTTTCTGCTGGATGGGTTCCACCAGCGCATCGTCTCGGAAAACGACAGCGCCGCCTTCGCCGCAGGTGATATTTTTTATCGGGTCGAAACTGAAACAGGTAACATCCCCAAAAGAACCGATTTTTCTTCTGTGGTAAAAAGAGCCGAAGGCGTGGGCCGCATCCTCGACAACAACTAGGCCATTCTTTTCTGCAAGTGCATGGATTTCATCGAGATTGCAAGGGAATCCCCGGTAGTGGACTGGGAGAAGGGCTTTGGTTTTTTTCGTAATTTTTCTTCCCACGTCTTTTACATTCATATTGAGATCATCTGCATGGATGTCGCAAAAAACCGGTTTTGCCCCAGTCGAGGTGATTGCCTGGATGGTGGCAACAAACGTAAACGAAGGGACAATCACCTCGTCCCCTCTCCCGATGCCGAGTGAATCTAGCGCAAGGTGCAAGGCGGTCGTTCCGGAATTTGTGCACACGACATGCTTTGCATGGAGAAACTGCTTGAGCGCATTTTCAAATTCAAGAACGTTTGCTCCCAGTCCCAGCCAGCCGGAACCAAAAACGGTCTTCACCGCTGTGAGTTCCTCGTCTCCAAGCGAAGGACGGGAAACCGGTATGGTATCCATAATGTTAGTTGATTTTCTGATAGTTAGCATTATTCATGGTGCTGAACTTTCTCCACGGAAAAATCGTGTATTATTTTTTTGTGGGCTTCAATTGCATCACGGATAATTTTTACGGCCCGTTTGGCACTTTTGCCATCATGGTTAAAAGTTCCATATCGCCGTATGAACTCCGTATTTTGATTATCGACGGAGCTGTGGAGCGCCGGTATCTTCGGATCTTTTATTAAAAATCCGTGCAGCAAAGTCAGTAATTCGTCAATTTTGTCGAATGTGTAAGCCCGTTTTTTGATCAACTCAAGAGGAACGCGATCGATCTCATACATACCGGAATATACAAACATCGTTTTTTCCAAAACGAGTGCCTGAAGGATGCTGGTTGCGATAAAATCAATTACGATAATATCGCATTTCTCCATGAGTTCAACGGCCGTGCGTTCATTTGTGATTATTGTTACATTACAAAGAGACTGATCTTTGACATATGACCGCACTGGTTCTCCTGAAATATCTGCAGGATGAAGTTTGATGATAAAATCACTTTCCGGATGACGTGTCGCAAGGTCAAGCATTGCCCGTTGAAAAGACCAGAGACGCTCACTTATTTTTACCGGGTCAAAACGTGTCGAAATATAAGTCATATTTGTCCCCCAGTATTCTGTAATATAGAGTATTCTAGGTCGTCCATTTTTTCTTGGTCTCTTTCTAGCCCGTCTCATCTGAAGATCCAGAGAACTGGAGCCTACAGATACAAACCTTGGCAGAGGCATTAAGTGTCTCTCCTGCGCCGTATCAAGATAACTCCATTTGACGCCATCACCAAAGACCAGATGGATATCCGAGTTTACGAACTCTGCATACGGCATGATGGGATGATAACTATACCCTGCCCCGCCATGTTGCCAGGAAATTACCGGGACGTTGTTATCGTGTGCTGCACTTATTGCACCCTGATCAAAGGGTCTGACCTGGGTCGATAAAAGAAGGCATTTTATTTTAGAGGTATCCATCAAGGTCTGGAATTGATTATATCCGGCGGCATAATCGATTAATGTATTTGACAGGATCTCCGCGATCTTTTTTGAGAGAAGCGGAAACAGATCAATATTACGATAGTAAGAATATTTCTTCAGTGCTTCTGATTTTTTACAGATCTCCAACACCTGTTCGTACAACTTTGAGAGCGTCTCAGGATTTACCGTCTTGCCGGACTCTTTTAACCGGAGTACCGGTTTAATACCCGTCTGGTAAAATTCCGGCAGGGAATCATCCCAATTGTATCCGCTTCCGCAGATAACGACGGTACCTCCCCCGGGAGTCCTTACTGAATTAATTATTTCGGGGACAAGTTTCTTCAATCCCTGTCTCTTATAGATAAGTCCCATATTAAAAAAATAATCAATATTTTTTATTTTATCAGCCAATTGCCATACGGTTTCTTTTGCAGAAGAGCAAATCCGTCTCTTTTTCTGATGAACATTTTGCGGGGGATATAAAACTGTCCTGCATTTGATCGGCCAGCCTTTACACGAGAGGATATAAGAAAATACCGGTTCATCATCAAAAGAAAAATAATATGGATTGTGAGCTTTTGGAGGTAATTCGTTAACTGTAATATACATTTTATCGGGTGATTCTTTATCAATGATGGTTTGAATAATGTGAACTTTCATAAAAATAATATCTAATAATTTTTTCAGGAAAAAATACGGGTACGATGATGGTTTTAATTTTGGTAATACCTGTGAATCCTGAAGGTACATGTCGAGGTCTGAAATGATCTCATCAAGAATTGAATATGTTTGGAGTCCTTCCAGAAAACGTTCCTCATCTCCGGTATAATCCAGAACGGTCGAGTGCTGGATCCCTTCCCGTTCCAGTGCATATGATGCCATGGGGGTAAGCGAAATAAATGCGCAGGAATCTTGCTGGTAAATGTTCTTATGATCGACAAGCCACCCGACTGCGTCAGACATGTCGATGAAAATAATTTTTTTAATACCTATCCCTCATGAAAAATCCGTGTATATTCTACGGATAAATTTGCAATCCGATACATAAAAATCATTCCGGAGCGGTTGTCCAAGTATTAGATGAACCTTCAGACTATAGAATTCGATCTTTGTCCTGATATCCCCCAATAATTAAAAGATGGGAAACATATGGTATAATGATGACATCACTAAACGGCAAAACCATATTGCTGACCGGCGGCACCGGGTCTTTCGGGCAAAAATGCTCGGAAATTCTTTTAAACCAATCCGAGCCGGAAAGCTTGCGAATATACTCGCGTGGGGAACTGATGCAGGTCCAGATGGAACAAAAATTTAACGATAATCGCTTGCGCTTTTTAATCGGGGATGTCAGGGACCGCCAAAGGTTGTACCGGGCAATGAACGGCGTCGATATCGTTATCCACGCCGCTGCCCTGAAGCAGGTTCCCGCATGTGAATACAATCCGATAGAGGCGATAAAGACAAACATAGAAGGAACGATGAATGTCATCGATGCCGCAATTGACAACGAAATAGAAAAGATGATGCTTATCAGCACGGACAAGGCCGTGCACCCGGTAAATCTGTACGGCGCAACGAAAATGGTTGCAGAAAAGATGACCGTCCAGAGCAATACCTACGCTGGAGGAAAAAGGACAAAACTTAGCTGTGTCCGCTATGGGAATGTAATCGGGAGCAGGGGCAGTGTAATACCTCTTTTCCAAGGACAGAAGAAAAAGGGTGAAATCACTCTCACTGATGAGCGAATGACGCGGTTCTGGATTACCCTTGACAAGGGGGTTCATTTCGTGCTTGACTCTATCGGAAAGATGAATGGAGGAGAAATTTTTATCCCGAAGATCCCTAGTATGCGTTTAATAGATCTGGCCGAAGTGATAGCCCCAAATATCAACAAGAAAATTATCGGAATCCGGCCCGGGGAAAAACTCCATGAGGTTCTCTTGACTGAGGACGAAGCGCGTCATTCCCTGGAATATGAACATTTTTTTGTAATCGAACCGGAGCACCCTGTCTGGACAAACGTACACACACCTATTGCCGGAGGAAAACCAATAAATGGGATGTTCCGGTATGCAAGTGATACTAACTCCCAGTGGCTGAACAATGATGATCTGAAAAAAATTATTAATGAGGATAAATAAAATCCATTTTGGGATGCTCTATGTCTGAAAACGTTTTTTTGTTATTTTTTCAGTTCTTCACCATACGTGACCCTATTGAAAATCGTTTTTTTTTAATTGAAAGAATCATCCCTGTTCGGAATAGGTATTTTTATACGGGACTTTTTGATCCATCCTCATCTTGAATGATATTATGATTCTTGTTACTGGTGCAAGTGGATTGTTGGGTGCAAATCTTGTCATGGAGGCAAGAAGCCGATCAAAGAAAGTTCTGGCACTTTTTAATAGAAACAGGGTGTATTTTCCTGATGTCAAAAGTGTACAAATGGATTTACTTGATACAAACAAAATCAAAGATTTGCTATTGAGATATCACCCGAGTTGCATTATCCATTGTGCCGCACTGACGAATGTCGACTGGTGCGAACAACACCCCAGTGAAACACTACAGTTTCACAAGAATGTAACCCGGAATATTGCACAAATTGCCGATGAAATCGGATCTTCGATGATATACATATCAACGGATTCGGTTTTTGATGGGAGGAGAGGGAATTATTCGGAAAAGGATCGGCCAAATCCCCAGAATGTCTATGCAAAAACAAAACTGGATGGTGAGTTTGCGGTTCAAAAAGAACTGGAACGCCATTTGATTATTCGGACAAATATATATGGATGGAATCTCCAAGAAAAAAAAAGCATTGGAGAATGGATGCTTGACCAGTTTGAGAGAAACAATCCTTTCCTTGGTTTCAGCGACGTTATCTGCTCTCCAATCCTAGTGAATGATCTCTCAAATATAATTCTCGATCTTATAGAAAAAGAAACTCGCGGGTTGCTCCATGTTGGAAGTAATAGTCCTTGTAGCAAATATGAATTCGGCAAAATTCTGGCGGAAGTATTCAGTCTTAATAAAGACTTAATCCAACCTGCATCAATTGATTCTATGCATTTTATTGCGCAAAGACCAAAAAATACTGGTCTCACGGTATCAAAAGTCCAGGAGATTTTAATGACGAATATCCCTGACGTGAGAAGCGGATTAGCAAAATTCAAAAAATACCGGGATACCGGATATAATACTACATTAAAGAAATTTCAGGGGGTATGATACCATGTCACGGGTAATCAAACTTGGATTAAGGGAAATCGGGGAAAACAACCCTGCCTATTTTATTGCCGACATTTCTGCCAATCATGACGGGAATATCGAAAGAGCCAGAAAATTAATCCGGCTGGCAGCGGAATCCGGCGCTGATGCGGCAAAATTCCAGAATTTCCGGGCTCAAGAGATCGTGAGCCGGGAAGGATTTCTGTCGTTAGGGAAACAGATATCCCATCAGAAATCCTGGAATAAATCCGTATTTGAAGTCTACAAGGATGCGTCAATTCCTTGGGACTGGACCCCTGTTCTGAAGGAAGAATGCGAATCCACTGGGATAGATTATCTTTCCACTCCTTATGATTTGGCAGCTGTTGATATGCTTGATAAGTATGTGTCCCTGTTCAAGATCGGATCAGGGGATATTGACTGGAAAGAGATGCTCGTGTATGTGGCATCAAAAGGAAAACCGGTAATCATTGCAACTGGTGCATCTGATATTGGTGAGGTACAACGTGCGATCCTTGAAGTATCAAGAATAAACAGTTCCATTATTTTGATGCAGTGCAATACCAATTATACCGGAAATAGGGAAAATTTCAGATTTATTAACCTGAATGTTTTGAAGACATATCGTCAAATGTATCCTTCATTCATCTTGGGATTGTCCGATCATACTCCCGGGCATTCTGCCGTGCTGGGAGCTGTTGCACTTGGGGCAAGGGTGATCGAAAAACATTTCACAGATGATACGCATCGCCTTGGACCGGATCATCCATTCTCCATGACCCCTTCAAGCTGGCGTGAAATGATTGAAAGGACCCGGGAACTTGAATCAGCTCTGGGCGAGTACTGTAAAAGAATCCAGAAAAATGAACAGGAAACGGTAGTTATCCAACGGAGATGCATACGATCAGCGATGAATTTACCAAAAGGAAGCCTATTGTCGCGGGATAAACTTGCAGTATTAAGGCCTGCCCCGGAAGGTTCTCTTTCTCCGTATGAGATGGAAAATATCATTGGAATGCGTTTGCGGAAACACCTGTCGGCCGGGGAATTCCTTACCTGGTCAATGCTTGAACCAAATGAGTGAAAATAAATGAAAATTTTGTATTTCAGTCAGTCATATACTGTACATGATTATAATTTCCTGCGGAAAATGGGAGAATCCCAGCACAAAATCTTTTTTCTCCCACTGAATATAAGAAATGTTTTTGAGGATAAACGAGATCTTCCACTCGGAATCCGGAAAATAACTTGGCAAAAAGAAAAATTTCCTGATTCAGATTATAAAAAATATCTTTCCGCTATTCCGTCTTTTAAGGATATCTTGGTAGAAATTAAACCCGATCTGATTCATGCGGGGCCAGTCCAGACATGCGGGTTCATCACAGCGCTTTCCGGCTTCCATCCTTTTCTTCTGATGTCCTGGGGTTCAGATATTCTTCTTGAGACGGATCGAAATCCTAGTTTATTCCGGATTACGAAATATACTCTTGGATGTTCTGATTGGATGTTGGTTGACAATGGTGCGGTCAGGAGAAAAGTCCAGTCAATTATTCCATACTCCGATAAGAGATTTATCGAGTTCCCGTGGGGTGTGGACATCAGCAGGTTTAACAATTTACGCAGGGCCTCAAAGATAAGGGCTCTGACAGGCTGGGATCACAATATCATTATATTGTCTACGAGGATGTGGGAACCGGTATATGGAATTTTGGATCTTATTGAAGGGTTTTATCTAGCATATGGGAAGAACAGGAAATTACGGTTAATCCTTCTTGGTGATGGTTCATTAGCCCGTCAGGTTCATGAAATTATTGAAAATAACGGATTGAGTGAGGTTATTCTAATGCCAGGAGTAATCAGTCATGACAATTTGCCGGAATATTTCGGTGAGGCGGATATTTACCTGAGCTGTTCATTATGTGACGGGAGTTCGATTTCACTCTTGGAGGCTATGGCATCAGGATTACCCTCGATTGTTACCAGTAATCCCGGAAACCTGCAGTGGATTCAAGACGGGGTAAATGGCTGGCTCGTTCCCTTGAATGATCCGTCCGCAGTCGCCCGTGCAATAGAGGCGGTTATGAATGAGAAAAAGTCAGTACTCGAACGATTCTCGCGGATCAACAAGAAAATTATCTCGGAAAAAGCTGATTGGAACAAAAATTTCAGCAAATTATTGAAACTATATAATGATATTGAGGGAGAATATGTCTGAAAAAGGAAATGCTAAGTCAAGAAAATCGTTTCTTGTAATCGGATGCGGATCAATTGGTAATCGGCATCTGGCAAATTTAAAAACGATTGGCGTTAGCAATCTTGGGGTATTTGATGTAAACAGGTCCCGGTGTGAAAAGATCCGTGAAAAATATAAAATCGCTGTTTTCTTCGATCTGGATGAGGCATTATCTGAGAACTTTGACGTAGCCCTTATCTGCTCTCCTACCTCTCTCCATCTCACCCACGCTCTGCTTGCCGCAAATGCAGGTTGTCATCTGTTTATCGAAAAACCTGTTTCCCACGAACTTGATGGGTTAACGCATCTGCTCAATCTCATCAGGAAAAAGAAACTGATCTCGCTGGTCGGTTGCAATTTACGGTTCCATCCCGGTATGATAAAGATCCATTCCCTAATCGAAAAAAAGGAAATCGGGAGGATACTTACCGCACGGGCTCAGTTTGGACAATATCTCCCGGATTGGCATCCATGGGAAGATTACCGCAATTCCTACAGCGCACAAAATACTCTCGGGGGGGGTGTAATTCTCGATCGGATACACGAAATAGATTATATGCGATGGCTGTTTGGTGGCGTTTCCGAAGTGACAGCAATGGCAGGTCATATCAGCGATCTGGAAATTGACACGGAAGATGTCGCTGAGATCATCCTCAGATTCTCAAATGGAGCTTTTGGCTCTCTCCATCTGGATTACATCCGGAGGACGTATGATGCAAGCCTCGAAATCCTTGGAGACAAGGGGATCATAAAGTGGAATTATCAGAACCATTCCATTGAATGGTTCATTGCAGACAAAAGCAGATGGAATAGTATAAAATGGGAATGTTTCGACGGCAACCAGATGTATGTGGACGAGATGAAGCATTTTCTCCGTGTTCTTGACGGGAAAGAGGTTACTACTCTGTCTGCTGATGATGCGGCAGAGGATCTCAAGATAGCAATAGCGGTAAAAGATGCCGCGAAAAACCAGATAGTGATCCGGATATGAACTGTTCCCTGAAAAAGCAGATAGTTATTGCAATTATCCAGGCACGGATGGGATCGAAGCGACTCCCCGGAAAAACAACGACTCTCGTTGCAGGGAAACCATTACTGGTTCATATTATTGAACGAATAAAGGCAAGTAAAACAATTGACAGGATCGTACTCGCAACAACCGATTCTCCTGAAGATGATGTTCTGGAAAAACTTGCTTCAGAAAATGCTATTTCCTGCTACCGTGGAAGTACGAATGATGTACTGGACAGATTTTACCAGGCCGCGGACACTTTTGGTGCAGATATTATCGTACGGATAACAGCCGACGATCCGTTCAAGGATCCGGATCTGTTGGATTTCTGTGTCTGTTATCTTTTGGAACACCCTCACTTGGATTATGTCAGCAATACGCTTAAACCGACATACCCCGAGGGGCTCGATATCGAAGTATTCCGGTTTGGTGCGCTGAAGAAAGCGTGGAAGTCTGCAAGTTTGCCTTCAGAACGTGAGCATGTCACTCCGTTTATTTGGAAAAATCCGGAATTATTTTCCTGTGCAAATATTGAAAGCCCTGAGGATTTGTCTGGTTACCGGTGGACCATCGATTATGAGGATGATTTGCATTTTACAAGAGAAATATATGAAAAACTGAAGGATAAGGGCATATTTCATATGCAGGATATTCTGGATCTGTTAAAAAAATATCCTTATCTCACAAAATTGAATAAAGCACATCCGAGAAATGCGGGATATTTGAAATCTTTAAAGGAAGAAATGAAAAACGTATAGACGGGGATTATCCAATGGTAAAAAAACGCATCACCTTTCGGGAAAAAAAGTACGTTCTCGAAGTACTGAACTCTCAATTCAGGACTTCGATGGGTAGCATGATGACGAAAAATCTTGAAGAAAAATTTGCTGAAAAATTCCAGACCCGGTTTGCGATCTCATTCATCAATGGAACTGCCACTATGCATGCTGCCCTTCAAGCCGCGGGGATAGGTCCAGGTGATGAAGTGATAGTCCCTCCTCTCACTATGGCCAGTACCTCATTTGCTGTTTTGCATGCTGGGGCCATTCCTGTATTTGCCGATGTGGATCCCAAATGCTGGACTATTGACCCGATGGCAATTGAACAATGCATCAGCAAACGCACCAAGGCGATTATCCCTGTCGCACTTTATGGATTGCTACCGGATTATGACAGGATTATGTCGCTTGCAGAAAAATATCAGCTGTTTGTTCTTGAAGATGATGCCCAGTGTTTTCTGGGATACTATAAGGGAAGAATTGGTGGAAGTATCGGTCATGCAGCCAGTTTCAGCTTTCAGAGTTCCAAACAGATGACAAGTGGGGAAGGAGGCATGATCACTACAAACGATGAGGAATTGGCCGATAACATTCGCCGATTCAATAGTTTGGGATATTCCAGTGTCAAAGCCGGGGCCGGTGAAGGGAAGATTACGAAAGATGTCATTCAGGACCCTGATTATTATCGCCACGGTTCTATTGGGTGGAACTACCGTATGCCCGAATTATGTGCTGCGGTCGCATTGGGCCAGCTGGAACATCTGGAAGATCTGATAACAATGCGGAAAAAAGTGGCAAATGCATACACAAAAGCCGTTAAAGGGTGCACGTGGCTTCAGCCCCAATTTGTTCCTGATGGATACGATCACACGTACTGGACATACGTACTCAAACTGGATAATGGAAACAATTTCAATTGGTATGATTTCCGGAAAAAGTATATGGACTTTGGTGGTGATGGCATCTATGGTGCATGGAAGCTGACGTACCTGGAGCCTGCTTTTAAGGAAAAACGATTCGGTCCCTATCAGACTCAGATATTGAAAGAGGGTCTATGCAGGAATGCCGAAGAGTTGCAACCAAAATTACTCCAGTTCAAAACCAATTATTTCAATAACAAGCAAATCGAGGTAGCTGCCAATGCACTAAGGCACACCATCGAATATTTTGATTCAAAGGAATTATTCTTTTAAATTTGTTTTGGATATCAATATTTAAGGAAATTTAGTTAAAGCCTCAGCCGTGATTTGAACACGGGACCTGCTGATTACAAGTCAGCCGCTCTGCCAGCTAAGCCACTGAGGCGCCATATACACTAGGCCGTGACTGGTAAAAAAGATGGTGCCGGCCGGAATTTTTCTCTTGTTCTTCTCGATGTCTGCTGGCAGCAACCAAAAAGAAGCAACCAAAAAGATGGCCCTGCTTTTTTCGGGAGGCATTATCCGGTTTCGTGTACCGGAATCTGTGCCGGAGGGATGACACAAAGGATCACCGTCCAATCCCAAACACATTATAGGAACAAAAACTGACATGAATTGTACGGATGGCACAGTTGACCGTGGACATCGGGGGCCGTGCGGGCATTGACTGCAGGGGCTTCTGCGAGTACTGCTACTTCAAACGCGTCAAGACGACCCGGGCATTCGGTTGCCGCTACTGCATGCCGTTTAAAAAGGGCTGTGATTATTGTACGAGGGGGGTAAAAGAGGAGTACAGCGGGTTCAAAGACCTGCGGAATATCGCGGACGAGACGCTTGCCGGCCTGCAGACAAGGACCGGCGACCTGGAGCGGATCACCATCAGCGGCGGCGGAGACCCGAGCTGCTACCCGCGTTTTCAGGATCTCGTGGAGCTGCTCGGTGCCGCGGAGGCACCGCTCCATATCGGTTATACCAGCGGCAAGGGCTGGGACGACAGAAAAACTGCTGACCTCCTCATCGACAACGGCCTCTCGGAGATCTCCTTCACGGTCTTTGCCGCCGATCCGGCGCTCCGGAAACGGTGGATGCACGACCCGACTCCGGATATTTCACTTGCGATCCTGGAACGGCTCAGCGATGCCGTTGACGTATATGCCGCTGCAGTCGTCCTGCCGGGAGTCAACGATGGTGCGGTGCTGGAGAAGACCTGCGAATGGCTTGAGGAGCGCGGGGCACGGGGGCTTATTCTCATGCGGTACGCGAATACCACCGGACAGGGCCTCATCCTCGGTAATGCACCGGTCCTCAAGGGGCAGCAGGTTCAATCAGTGAGCGGATTCCGGGACATGGTCACAGACCTTGCCAGCCGGTTCTCCATGAAGATCTCCGGCACTCCTCTCTGGGATCCGGAGATCGGCTCCCCGTTCGCGATCCTGCATGAGCCGGATCTGCTCGCAAAACTTCCGCGTGTCGAAAAACGGGCATCTGTCATCTCCGGCAGCATTGCCACGCCGTTTGTCGACGCGGTGCTACGGACCCGGGGGTCAGCCGTGCCCGTGGTCCCGGTAAAAAAAGAGATCGCATGCCTGATTACTATCGATGATCTGAAGGAGCTCGATCTTTCCGGTCTTGAACCAACGATCATCATCCCCGGCCGGGCGTTTGTCCACGATATGGAGGCGCAGGAGGTGCTCAGTGCAGATGGTTCCGGACGCGAGATCATAAGAGGGCCGGAGCTGCTCACTGCCGACGCCGAGACCAGCATGGGCATGACAAAGGAGCAGGTGCTCGCCATGGAGATGCAGGGATTTGCCGAATTAATCCGGACGATCAACCTGTACGGGCGGTAGATTCGGGGAAATGGCTCTGGAGAAATTGCATCTCTTTTTAGGAGAATACATCTGGAGGTACAATCATCGTTCTGATTCAGAAAGAATAAAAGTTCATAGAATCATTCAACTGTTAGAGAAAATTAGGTGCTAAACTGGTAGTTTACCCTAAAATTTTTTTAACGCTCTTGGAGCTTTGGCAACTCTTCCCTCCGCCAATGTGTGTTATCTCATTTGGTGAGAAACTTGATTTTCCACAAAGCCGAAACCTCAAAGAATCACTCTTTAAGGAAAGATGCTGCGGGTGGGTTACGATCCCACGATCTCCAGATATCCCAAAGCCCAAACGCAATTTTTGCGTTTTGTAAACCCTATGAGTCTGGCGCCCTAACCAGCTAGGCCACCGCAGCACAAAAGTTCATACAAAAAAGGCCGTAAAAACTATTAAAGGTTCTGCTACGCCGGCGCGGCTCATTCCTTTTTTTGCCGCAGGTAAATGCTCACCGCGGCCGTGATTGCAGCGACTTTTTTTCCCTGAGAGAACGAACCGGCAAGAGTCTGCATCCGTGCCTCCTCGTCGGACGCATACCGTTCGAGGGTCTTGACGATATGCTCTTCCTGTAGGAAGTGCGTATGTGTGTTTCCCTCAACAAACTGCAGGTTATTCATGATCGCGTAATGGAGCGGGAGGGTGGTCTTTACGCCAAGAATGATGTATTCCGAGATCGCCCGGCGCATACGCATGATCGCTTCGGGACGGGTGCTGTCCCAGGCACAAAGCTTGGCGATCATGGAGTCATAGGTTGGCGGTATGGTATAGCCCATATGGATCCCGCTGTCCACCCGGATGCCTGGGCCGCCCGGCGAACGGTACAGGATGATCTTGCCGGGATCAGCAGCGAAATTGCTGAGCGGGTCTTCGGCATTGATCCGGCACTCTATAGCATGGCCGCGGATGGTGATGTCCTGCTGCTCGAAGGGAAGCGATTCTCCTGCTGCGATCGCGATCTGCTGTTTGACGAGATCGATCCCGGTGACAAACTCGGTGATCGTGTGCTCCACTTGGAGCCGCGTGTTCACCTCCATGAAATAATAATTTCCGTTGCTGTAAAGGAACTCCACCGATCCGGCGTTTGTATAGTCCGAAACTTCTGCCACCTTCAGGGCAGACGCCGCCATCCGCCCGCGCAGCTCCGGCGTCATGATCGGCGAAGGGGCTTCCTCGACGAGCTTCTGGTGCCGGCGCTGGATGGAGCACTCGCGGTCGAACAAGTGCACGGTGTGGCCGTGTTCATCGGCTAGCACCTGGAACTCGATATGACGCGGCTCGACCAGGTACTTTTCAATAAAGACCGTCGCATCCCCGAAAGCGGACTGCGCAATACGCATACCGGCCATGATTGCCTCTTCGAGCGTTCTCTCATTGTCAACGATCTGCATACCGATCCCACCGCCACCGGCACTCGCCTTCACGATGACCGGGTACCCAATCACGTCCGCGACTTTTTGGGCGTCTTCGATATCGCTTATGCTCTCGTCAGTGCCGGGGAGCACCGGAACCCCCGCATCCCTCATCATCTTTTTGCTGTCGATTTTGGAACCCATTGCCTGGATCGTCTTCGACCGCGGGCCGATGAAGGTCACACCTTCATCTTGGCAGAGCTTGGCAAACCGGTAGTTTTCGGCAAGAAATCCGTACCCGGGGTGGATCGCCTCTGCGCCACTTTTCTTGGCGATATCCATGATCCGCTCCATGTTCAGGTAACTCTTGGAGGGATGGGCCTCGCCGACCGGGAACGCCTCATCTGCGTACTTGACATGCAGCGCGTTCTTGTCGACATCGGAGTAGATCCCGACCGTCTCAATGTCGAGTTCACGACATGCCCGCATGACCCGGATCGCGATCTCGCCCCGGTTTGCGATCAGGATCTTCTCAAAAAATTTCATTGGACCACCAGCAGGACGTCGCCGTTCTGGACAACATCGCCGGCATCAATAAATATCTCGGTGACCCTGCCGTCCACCGGGCTGTGGATGGGGTTTTCCATCTTCATCGCTTCAAGCACGAGCAGGGTGTCACCCTTCTTCACGACACTTCCGCGGCTCACGAGTACCTGGAGCACCATACCCTGCATGTTGCTTCTGATGCCGCCGGCAATCTCGCCCTGTGGCGCTTTCTGCGGAGCGGCACTTGTCACCTCTACCCTGCTTCCGCCAACCGAGACGATCCTGACGGCAAAGACTTCCCCGTCGACTTCCACCTCCATCTGGTCGGGAATACCGGCGGTCGGTTGCGGGGCGGACTGGGGTCGGGGGATCTCCTCGACCGTTCGCTCACCTTTTAAAAATGATGGTGCAATGGCAGGAAAGAGAATATAAGTGAGCACGTCCTCCTCTTTCTTCACCAGCCCCGCCTTCTCCGCCTCCGCTTTCATGCTCGCGTAGGCAGGTTCGAGCAGGTCGGCCGGGCGCATAGTGATCACCTTTTCATCGCCGATGATCAGGTGCCGGATCTCATCGCTCACCGGTGCAGGGGATCTCCCGTACAGCCCACGGACGTAGTCCTTGACCTCTTTTGTGACATTGCGGTACCGTTCACCGTTCACGAGTACGTTCAGGACAGCCTGAGTGCCGACAATCTGGCTGGTGGGAGTGACAAGGGGCGGGTAGCCGAGATCTTTTCTCACCCGGGGGATTTCCGCGAAAACTTCATCAAGACGGTTCAGCGCATCCTGTTCCTGCAGCTGGGACACGAGATTCGAGATCATACCGCCCGGCAGCTGGTAGATGAGCACGTCGCTGTCCACGCGCTCGGAGATCGGGTTAAGGAGACCGGCGTATTTCTCCCGTATATTGACGCAGATATCCCTGACCTTCCGGAGCCGGAGAAGATCGATCCCCGTCTCCCGGGGCGTACCGATCAGGGACGCCACGACACTCTCGGTTGGTGGCTGGGAGGTCCCCATCGAGAATGGCGACATCGCAGTATCGAGAATGTCTACGCCCACTTCGATAGCTGCCTGGTAGCTCATTGGGGCGATGCCACTGGTAGAGTGACTGTGGAGACAGACAATCGTATCGATCGCGTCTTTGATGCCGGTGATCAGGTCACGCGCGGCCTGCGGCATGATGAGCCCGGCCATGTCCTTGATGCAGATCGAGTCGCAGTCAAATGCAGAGAGCTCTTTTGCCATTTCGATGAAAGTCTGCGTAGAATGGACGGGGCTTGTCGTATAGGAAATGGCGCCCTGGAGGTGGGCACCGGTCTGTTTGACCCGTTCCATCGACTCCTTCATGTTCCGGATATCATTGAGGGCGTCGAAGACCCGGAATATTTCGACACCGTTTGCGTGCGCCGCATCGACAAACCGGTCAACCACGTCATCCGGGTAGTGGCGGTATCCCACGAGGTTCTGCCCCCTGAGGAGCATCTGGATGGGAGTACGCCGGAGTTCTTCCTTGAGTGCCCTGAGCCGGTCCCACGGGTCTTCGTTCAGGAACCGGATGCAGGTATCGAACGTCGCACCGCCCCACGCCTCGACAGAGAAGAAACCGCAGGTGTCGATCTCTCGTGCGAGCGGGATCATGTCCTCGGTGCGGAGCCGGGTGGCGATGAGTGACTGTGGGGCATCGCGAAGGGTCGTATCCGTGATAGCAAGCTTGTGCGAACCGGCTGTAATCATGAAAAACCTCAGGGCCTCCGGGTGTTACTGTTCAGCCTCAGGAAAATTCACTGGTAAAGTATAAAAAATTCACTAACACCGACAACGGCGAAAACTAGTACACCAAGCGCACATATCCCGCCAATAACATCCCCCCGTTGTGGGTGAAAGACCGGGCAGAGTGTACCTCCGTCCAGGTACCCCCGCATGGCCAACAGCTCCGCAGTATCTTCGGCCCGTTGCAGGGCATCCCGGATGAGCAGGTGCCCGGCTGGCTGGATGGTGCGGATGCCCCAGTCATGCCCCTTGAGATGCATGGCGGTCCGTATACGGGTGCAGTCTTCGAAAAGGGCATATGACATCTGCATCCCCATCTCGGCGATCATCCCGAGATCAAAACCCACTCTCCTGCCTAAAAGCCAGACACTGACCGATAGAAAATCTCCCTCCTCCCGTCCTGTGTACAGCCACGTCCCGATAAGCAGGATGACTACCATCCGGAAAAAATATGAAAGACCGTTGCTTCCGGTCAGGTTCGTGAGTGCAGCAACCGCGGCAAGGAGCAGCACCATGACGGGTACTATAGGATTGTTCCGGAGCGTCTGAAATCGGGGGGTAAAGACCAGCCACCATATCAGCGCTAGAATCGCTCCCCAGATGCTGATGAACGTCGCGAGCGAGAGCAGCCCCGCACTGGCCAGATTTATTCTCGGATCCTGCATGCCGCCTCCCTTATGTTGTCGGGTGTGAGGTTCTCCGGCACCGTTCCCGCGCGGACAAGTTTTTTTATCAGGGATGGGGCATGCCGCCATCGTTCAAGAGCGCCGGGCAGGTCACCGCAATCGGTAAGGCGGCCATCTACAATTTCCCAGATCCGGTCAACGCGCGGGAAAGTAACTTGTTCATGGGTAAAGATGACGGTAATTCCTCCCTGCTGTCGGCTGAGCTCTGTGCAGAGCCGCTCTTTCTCGCTGCAGTCGAGGGAGCTGAACGGCTCGTCCAGAAGGAGCAGGTCGTACGGCCGTCCAAGGGCGCAGGCGAGGTGGAGGCGTTTGAGTTCTCCACGGCTCAGGCAGAGCGATTGCGTGGCAGCGGTGATATAAAGGCCGGCTGACCGGATAACCTTCTCGGCATCGAGACCCCATGATGCACACTCTTCCCCGACGGTCAGGCCGGTAAGGTGAAACTCGGGAAACTGCGCGGAAAGCATTACCGTCTGGATCCGCTCCCTGTGGACAGTCCCCTTTTCCGGGGGAAAAAGCCCGGCCATGATCAAGGCAAGAGTTGATTTCCCGCTGCCGACATCTCCGGTTACGAGATGGATCCCTTTGCTGAAACAGCCGTCAGCCACCAGCGACCATGGGCCATGTCGCGCCGTTATCTGGTCAAGTACAAGCATCAAAACGGGCATCTCCATGAGAGTGGGTAAAACGGGGTGCCGGAGAGAGAGGCAAAAACGGCAGCCGGGGTGCCGGCATGTACCAGCCGGCCATTGTCGATGAAGAGGAGGTGGTTGCCGGATGCGGCTGTCTCCATCTGCTGGGTGCAGCGGATTATGTAGGCGGCCCCTGACTGCCGTATCATGGTCCCGATTGCAACAGAGCAGGTGGCGTCGAGGTGTGAATCGTATTCGTCAAGGGCAAGCAGCGTGGGCCGGGTAATGAACGCGGTGGCAAGGGCTACCAGCACTTTCTCTCCCCCGCTCAGGTCCCGCATCCTCCGGCCGAGCAGGTGCCCGATGCCCAGCGCCCCGGCATGGGTGGTGATGGTCTCCTCCGTCACTTTGCAGGGAACGTGGCGGAAGCGGAACGGCGAAGCCAACTCATCGTTTACTGTCGAAAAGAGGATATTCCGGTCCGGGAATTCGTTCACGTACCCGACTTCACATTGCCGTGGCGTTTTGCTGTCGATCAGTATCGTGCCGCTCTCCGGCTTCACAAGCCCGGCGCAGAGCCGAATAAGCGTGGTCTTGCCGCTGCCATTTGGACCGATTACGGACGTAATCCCTGTCGGGATCTCAAGATGTCCAATCGCGAGAGAACGGTAGTGGATATTGTGAAGCGTGATCATGGCAGGTGCTGTGCGATTCGGTACGCGGCATAGGTCTTGACCGCATCACCGGGAAGGAAAACCACAAGCCCCGCAAGGACCGCAGCGGCCGGCGCCATGCCGGTTGAACAGATAAGCCACGCCGTGCCGGCGATGAGGATAATCCCCGAGGCGGCAGCGAGGCCGGCCATGCGGACCGGATTGGAAGGGCGTTCATAGGTGAATCCTGTGACCAGCGCGGCTGGAATAAAGCCGGCAAGATATCCTCCGGTGGGGCCGAGCAGCACGCCGATACCGGCGATGCCGTTATGAAAGACCGGCAGCCCGAAGGCACCGAGCAGGATATAGAGAGTCACCGGGATCACCGCGTGGCGCTTCATAACAGTGCCCGCCAGCAGGACAAAGAGCGTCTGGAGTGTAAGCGGCACCGGGAAAAAGGGAATCGCGATCCAGCTCCCGAGCGTAATGAGCGCAATGAATGCGGCGGAAAATGCCACGCAGCGAGACCGCCGGAGATCCCCAAACATCGTCAACCATCAAAATTTAGGTAGTTGACGATAAAAACATGCGCCTTTTAATGGTGGAAACAGTCACCGGCAATAACCCGTTCGAGCTTGCCGTTGTCTTTCCGGATGATCAGCGCCCCGTATTCGTCAATGTCTACTGCCTCACCGGAGAAGCTGTTCTTGAGCGTCCTGATATCGACCCGGCGGTCGAGCGTGCAGGAGAGGCTCTTCCACTCCCGGATGATCGTATCGTACTCCTCGCTTTCAATGAGGAGGTAATGGTTCTCAAATTCTTTGAGAATGCGGGCCAGGAACGAGGCCCGGTCTACTTCATGCCCTAACTCAGCGGATATGGAGGTGATATCCTTCTGCAGCGCGAGCGAGAATTGGTTCAGCGGGACATTCACGTCGATTCCCATGCCGAGCAGGCAGTAATGAACGGTGTCTGCCTCTGCCGAGAGCTCGAGCAGGAGCCCTGCCACCTTCTTGTTACCGATAAAGACATCGTTGGGCCATTTGATCAGCGCCCCGAGATCGAATTCCCGGCGAATTGCCCGTGCAACTGCGACCGATCCGGCCATCGTAATCATGAAAACCCGGTCGATGGGGATATGCGGCTTTAATACGACTGTAACCCAGATGCCGCCGCTCGGGGAGACCCATGCCCGCCCCATCCTGCCGATGCCGCCTGTCTGCTCTTCCGCGATGATCACCATGCCATGCATCTTATCCACATCCCCTTCGGAACAGATCTGCTTGCCCACCCAGATGGTTGACGGGGTGTTCTCCAAGTACCGCATCTTCTTCCCGATGAACCGGGTCTGTAGTTTTTTATGGATCTCGTACGGGAGCAGTTTGCTGCTGGTGCTCGTGAGCTTGTATCCTCCCTTCTGCGATGACGAGATATCGTATCCCATCATCCTCAGCTCGTTGATGTGCTTCCAGACTGCTGACCGGGTGATGCCGAGCTCGTTGCTGATGGTCTCCCCGGAGACCGGCGCGTCCGAGCGCTCGAGAACTTCCAGCACCTTGAATGCAGAGTCCGGCATGGGGTTCACCGTTTTGAATCGATCTGTTCCGATGGCAGCGGGCAGGGATCCTTCCCGCATACCTGTTTGAGGATTGCGGACTGGTGCTCCATCAGTGTTGCGAGATCAAAGATGCCGGTGATGTCGACCACGCCGATTGCGCCGATTGGGTTGCCCTCACGGTCCCTGATGGGGGAAACGGTGACCGGCACTCCTTTGTATGCACCACGCTGCGGTGTTGTCCGTATGATCCGGTTGGTGACAATGGCTTCCGTGAGGGCCGGGCCGTCATAATGCCGGTCGATCACCCTACCCTCTTCGACACGGATGCCGGGATTCTGTGCCGATTTCGCGGTGACCGGCAGGCGAAGGAGGATCTCGTGGATAGCAAGAACAACAGGTTCGAGATCGTCGGCCTCCGCGTTCGCAGAAAGAGTGTAGCGGTGCATGAAAGGTGTGCCTCATCATTCTGGTCATTTTCTATCTAGAATAAGGTTTGCGTTCCAGAGGCGCAGAAATTTTTTAAAAAGGCACGGGAAGGGAATTCGTGGATGCTGGTTACGATGATGATGCCTTTTCCAACCTTTTTTTCAATGAGGACCGCGTGCTGCCCCTCCGCGGTGCCGGCTGCATCCCCTTCGTGTGAAGGGAATGTGCCATCGCACACAATGCTTGAGGGATCGAAGTCCTCAACGATCGATCCGGCCGCAGGGGACGCCGCACAGTCAATTCTCCGCGGGTGGGGGTCGTGGCAGTAGGTAACGGGGAACGGGAGCCAGTCATAGGCATCGGCACTGTCGATCGCGGCGCCAAAGACAAGAAAGTTCCCCCCGGCCTCCACGAATTTCCGTATGCGGGATGCGGAGGCCCGCAGCGCGGGGAGCAGACGGGAATAGGCAGGATTCGCAAAACCGGTGGGAACAATGAGGCAGGAGAAGGATCCACGGTAGAACGGGGCCGCGAGCATGTAAGGGGTGACCAGTTCGCAGGTTATGCCACATTCCTCTATGTACCGGTTGAAATGCTGGGAGGACTCCCAGACAAACCCGGCTCGACAGCTCATCCCTTGATCACCCCGATGGGTGAGAGGCGGGCTACGAGCTTCGAGAGCCCTGCCTCGTGGACGACCCGCACCACTTCGTCGCTGGGCTTGTAGACTTCCGGTGCCTCATCAGCGATCGCAGCCTCACTGGGGGCCCTGACGATAATGCCCTCTTTTCTCAGGTGCTCTGCCACCACTCTTCCGCTCAGCCGTTTCTTGGCCTGCGACCGGCTCATGATCCGCCCTGATCCGTGGCAGGTACTGCCGAATGTGCGATCCATCGCGGTCTGGGTTCCCCTGAGGACATACGAGGAAGTGCCCATGCTGCCGGGAATGATGACTGGCTGGCCGATAGTAGCGAGATCCAGTGGGAGATCCGGGCTGCCCGGCCCAAACGACCGGGTGGCACCTTTCCGGTGGACGCAGACCATAATCCGCCGGCCGTCCATTTCGTACTCTTCAATCTTTGCTACATTGTGCGCTACATCGTACACAAGCGGCATGCTTTCGTAGTCAATGCCAAAAATCCGGGAGAAGAGCTGGCGTGCCGCATGCATGATCATCTGCCGGTTTGCCCAGGCATAGTTTGCCGCCGCCGCCATTGCACCGAGATAGGCCTTTCCCTCCGGCGAGAGGATCGGGGCGCAGGTGAGCTGCCGGTCCGGCAGCACGATGTGATATTTTTTGGTCGCCGCTTCGAGCGCCCTGAGATGGTCGGTGCAGACCTGGTGACCGAGTCCACGGGATCCGCAGTGTATCATGCAGCAGACCTGCCCTTGCGTGATGCCAAATGCAGCTGCTGCCGCCTCATCGTAGATCTCGCGCACAACCTGGACCTCGAGAAAATGGTTGCCTGACCCGAGTGTACCACCTTGGGGTAACCCACGATGGTGCGCTTTTGCAGAAACGGCGCGGAAGTCGGCCTGCTGCATGCATCCCGTCTCCTCGCACCGGGTGAGATCGCGCTCGATGCCGTAACCGGCCTCAACGGCCCAGCGTGCCCCCTTTGCCATTATGGTATCAAGGGTAGCGGGGGAAATCCTGATAGTACCTTTTGCACCGACGCCTGTCGGTACGGTACGAAAGAGTGCGTCTATCAGTTCCTCGGGTTTTTTCAGGTCGCTCGAGATGAGCGGTGTTGTAAAGAGCCGGACGCCGCAGTTGATATCAAATCCGACCCCGCCGGGAGATATCACTCCCTCGTCAAGCGAGAATGCAGCAACTCCGCCGATTGGGAACCCGTAGCCCCAGTGGATATCCGGCATGGCAAGGGCATATCGGACGATGCCGGGCAGCGTCGCGACATTGGCAAGCTGCTGGACAGCTCCCGGTTCGAGCATGGCTCCCAGCGATTCCGAAAGAAAGAACCTTCCCGGTACCCGCATCCCGGGCACGAAACCGACCGGTACCTCCCACTCGTTTATCCCGGTCCGCTTGATACCCTCAAGCATACCCATAGCCTCCTGTCATACATCAAATACGATCTCCAGCATATATCCATTGGCATATTGCCGGATTAAAAGACCGGAGTACGAGATGCCTTTCACCCCGGTTCCGGTATTGTGACGGGTAGGATCAAATAGTTCTCCGTCAAGTATGGCGTGGAGGTGTTGCCCGTCGATGGTGACGGCTGCCCGGGCAAAAACCAGTCCGTCGACTTCAGAGACATAAAGGACTTCCGATAAAAAATCCAAGAGCAGCGACTCGGTGTCCATGGACGTAAGGTCAACACTCCTGAATACCCCCCCGCTTTTCCGGTCGCTCCCGAACATAACCTGCATCATCGCCATGCAGGCTTCGCCAAACAGATCATCAAGTGTTGAGGCGCTGGCCCGGATCTTCACATCCGCTGTATGGGGGAGCTCGATAAAATTCATCCGCGTTCGTGCCCGATAAGGCCATCATCAAAAAAAGGGATCATATCTCCTCTTATCTCTTGAAGGAAGCGTACCTGGTGGATAGAGATATAGATGGTATTCGACCCGGCTTTTATCAGGATATCCGACTTTTTAGGGGGTTTAATACGTACTGGGAGGAGGATTGGACCGCCACAGGAGGTGCAGATGCGGAAATCGCAATTCCGCTTCCCGATATAATCAAGGACTTCGGGACTGATGTTCACTTCCGGCATGCGGGTATGGTCATTGGTATAAACAGGCATTATGGTTTTATAATTGGCAGGGATGCATTAAAAACGGTTATGGTAATGGATGGAGGTATCTCATACCCCAACCAACCGGAAAACCATGCCAGCATATTTCTCCCTGAGCTCGTATGTGTTGACGCCATCGGCATTCCGGCTCGCCCGCAGGATACCGATCCGCGATGCGATGATGCCGACCATCGACGCGATCGCATGGAACGTCACCGAAAAATGCTTCCTTAATGCGGCGACAATATCGGCAATCATCAATGGTCTGGTGCGCAGAAAGAGACGGAGAATTTCACGGCGGATGCCGGTCTTGTCACGTGAAAGATAGGACCTAAGTCGTCCTTCAATCACACGTGTGATCTCGGAAGGAGATCCCATATGGGAAGTGTCGCCAGTTTCTGTATATATATTTTTTGATTTTTTGCGTTTAACAATCCTTGATGATAAATTCAACCGTGTTATTCAGGAGTCCGGTATCCAGCGAACTTTTTGCAACCATTTTGCAACCATGTTTGCTTACATGGTGCAGGCACACCCCCACCGCGTAGATTATCCGTGCATTATTTAATCGTGCATTAACAGATAGGTATGATATGGGATTATTCAACTACAACGTCGAGAAATATTCGCCGAAACAGTTGATGATATTCCCGCTGGTGCTCCTCGCCATTTCGCTCGTGGTGCTTGCGTACACGACCGCGACTACCGGCCTCCCGGTCAAACCGGGAATTGACTTTTCCGGTGGGACGGCCGTAACAATCATCACCCCGGATACGCCGGAACAGATAACGGCCACGTTTGCCGGTTATCCGCTGGTTGATATCGGGCAAGGAGTAAACAACGGGAAATTCATCACGTTCGGCGCGATGAGCGACACCCAGTACCAGAACCTGACGGCCCTGATAGAACAGAAATATCCTGACGCAACGGTCAATCAGATCGGGGAATCGTTTGCAAAATCCCTCCAGTCACAGGCCGTTATCGCTGTCATTCTTGCTTTTATCGGGATGGCGATCATCGTTTTCATAGCATTCAAAACGTTTGTTCCTTCCTGCGCAGTTGTGCTCTCGGCATTTGCCGACATGGCGATGACCGCGGCGGTGATGAACGTGATCGGTATCACTCTTTCGCTGGGGACCACCGCCGCCCTGCTCATGCTCATCGGTTATTCAGTTGACACCGACATCCTTCTCACCACCCGGGTCCTCAAGCGGCAGGGCAAACTGAACGATAAGCTGACGGGTGCTTTCCGAACCGGCATTATCATGACCTCGACGGCAATTGCAGCGGTCGCCGTACTGCTGATCGTCTCATGGCTGGGGCAGGTCGAGACCATCATGGAGATCACATCCGTGCTTATGATCGGCCTGATCTTTGATATCTTTAACACCTGGCTCACCAATGTCGGGATTGTGAAATGGTACGTACTCAAGGAAGGGGGTATGGAAGGAGGAAAGGGGGGAGGCAAAATCAAGCAAGGAGGTAGGGAAGGAGGCAAAATCAAGGGAGGGGGCAAATGAAGGAAGCAGGACTCCGGGCGGCGTTCAGGGACTGGCGGGTGGTCCTCCTTATCGTCCTTGTCGCACTATCTGTCGTCGCCATCTACCCGCATTTTGACAGCAACGGGAACCTGACTACGAACCTCCAGTATGGGCTTGACCTTCAGCAGGGTGCGTGGCTTCAGCTGGAGTTCCAGGCAGAGGTCGTCGGGTATACGACGACCCAGCCGGTCGGTACGTTTGTCGCAAATCTCTCAAAGAGCCTCGATACTGACGTGGAGCAGGTGGATGCCACCCATCTTGAGATCCGGAGATCCTATACGCAGGACCAGCTCGAACCGGTCTTTGCGGCAAACGGCGGGACGATTGTATCCTACCAGGCCGGGGTCTCCTCGGCCACCGCTAGCCTCGTGAAACAGATTCTCGAGGACAAGATCAACTCGATGGGCACCAAGGACTTTAAAGTCAATACCCTTATCGGCATGAATAATGTTGCCCGCTACGTCCGCGTGGAGCTTGCCGGCGTCAACATGCAGGAAGCGCAGGATATTGTCGGCAGGCAGGGCTTGTTTGAAATCCGAATCCAGGCCACAGGCAACGAGACCGAACACGTGCTGTTCAGCGATGCGATCACAAGCGTTCAGATCCCCAGCCAGCAGCCGGCCGGTAGCGGCAACTGGGGTGTTGCGTTCACGCTGAGCGACACCGGTGCCGATGCATTCCGTAACGCTGCGATCCAGTACGGTGCTACGAGTGACCCCACGCACCACCAGATCGCCATGCTCCTCGATAACGTGACCGTGTATTCCGCACCGCTTTCGCAGGATCTGGCCAGCCAGCTCCAGGGCCAGACCACAAAGGATCTCTATGCCTCGACCGGATCCGGTTCCGCCGGTATGCAGGAAGCGACCGACCTCGAGATCCATCTCCGTGCCGGTGCGCTTCCGGTCAATGTGAACGTTGCCGGATCCGGCTCGACGTCTGCTTCTCTCGGCCAGCACTACCTGGAAATGTGCTTTATTGCCGGCATCCTCGCGCTCATCATGGTTGCCTTTGTGATCTTCTACCGCTACCGGGAACCGCCGATCGTGCTGCCCATGGTGCTGATCAACGCATCGGAGATGGTGATTCTCCTCGGGTTCATCAGCCTGATCAACTTCCAGATGGACCTCCCGACCATTGCCGGTCTGATCGCCGTCCTCGGTACCGGTATCGATCAGCTCGTCCTGATCACGGATGAGATCCTGCACGAGGGCAAAGTGCCGTCGCCCACCCTGTACCTGAAAAGGCTCGACCGGGCACTCATGATCATTGTGGTCTCTGCAGCTACTGTGATCATCGCGATGCTGCCGCTGGCGCTCATGGATCTTTCCACCCTGAAAGGTTTTGCCCTCATCACGATGATGGGCGTGATCGTTGGCGTGCTCGTAACCCGGCCTGCCTACGGAAAGATCATCATGGAGATCCTCTCCGAATAGCAATACCATACCTTTATCTTTTTTTTTATCGACTACTTTTCCGGGAACATTTCATGAGCAGACCTGTCATTTATGATTTTTTTGCTACCTGGTGCGGCCCGTGCCGGATGCAAACACCGATCCTTGAGGAACTGGAAAAAAAAATGGGAGATTTGGTGGAGTTCAGAAAAGTGGATGTTGACCAGAACGTGGACCTTGCGGAAAAATACGGCATCCAGGTGGTCCCGACCCTCATTATTGAGAAGGACGGCAAGGTGGTCCGGACCATGGAAGGCGTTACCGACGCCGCGACACTGGAAAAACTCCTGCAGCCGCTGGTGAGATAAGTGAAGATCGGTATCGTCGGGGGCACGGGAGATATCGGTGAGGGCATGGCGTTACGCCTCTCACCGGTTTTTGACGTGGTGGTCGGTTCACGCGAAAAGGAAAAGGCCGACACTACGTGCCGGCTGACTGAGGAGACCCTGAAAATCAGTGGCAGGGAATGCTCGCTTGCCGGGGAGTGCAATCAGGGTTGTGTTGACGGAGCAGATGTGGTGATCCTCGCGATACCGTTCAGGCACGTTCTCCCGACACTCTCCACCCTGCATGGCCTAGAAGGAAAGATCGTGATAAGCCCGGTCAACCCGATGGAGAAACGGGATTTTTTTGTGTTTACCCCCCCACCTGAGGGCTCGGCTGCCCTGCTGATCCAGAAACTTCTCCCTGGTGCACGGGTGTGTGCAGCGTTCAACACTATCGCGGCGAACCGATGGAGGGCAATCGACGAGGAACTGACCTATTCAGTACCTGTTTGCAGTGATGATAATGAGGCAAAACAGGCAGTGATGGCAATCGTGAACCGTATTTCGCAGCTTCGGGCGTTCGATGCCGGCCCGCTTGCGGTCTCTTCCATGGTGGAATCGTTAACACCGCTCGTGCTCAACATCGCCCGGTACAACAAGATGAAGGATGTTGGCATACAATTCCGATAGAGCTCTTGGCATAATCGGGATTCTCAACCGGCAGTTCGGTGAAATTCCGTGGTGGCCGGGAGACACCGATGAGGTGATGATCGGGGCGATCCTGACCCAGCAGACCCGGTGGGAGAATGTGGAATTGGCACTTTCCAACCTGAAGCGAACCGGTCTGTGCACACTCGTTGCCATCCATGCCGCGGCGCAGCCTGATATCGAAGAGGCGGTGCGCTGCACGGGTTTTTACCATATCAAGGCAGGCAGGCTGAAAGCACTTGCGGCGCATGTCATGGATACGTATTGTAGTGTAGTGCAGATGAAAGCGGTCCCGACCGCTGAACTCCGGATTGGCCTGCTTGACGTCACGGGAATCGGCGAAGAGACAGCGGATAGCATCCTCTGTTATGGTTTTTCCCGGGCAAGTTTCGTGATCGATGCATACACTGAGCGGATGGCCCGGTGCGCAGGGATAACCGTCCCACGATCCGGGCTCAAGTCATTGTTTGAAGGTGTATTGCCCTTGGACGTATCCGCGTACCGGCAGGCCCATGCTCATATCGTGGAGTACGCAAAAATGTTCTGTACAAAAAAGAGGTGTAAAGGGTGCCGGATTATGGCTTTGAACGGATAGGAAAACGGCTGTTTGTGGAACATCTGGTTGGAGGCAATTTTGGTAATATAAGTGTGAGGGAAAGGGATACCGGTTTTTATATCAAACGGACCGATGCCTGCCTGGCAGTAGTTCCGAAAGTAAAATTATCCCCACATTCTGTGTAAATTCTTTAAAAGCAGGGCACGTCAAGTTCTATCTTTCTATCTAAAGTTTCAATCGGACCTATTGTATTATAATACGCAACGGTTTCGATTCTCTAGAATGCGTCCAATACGAGTTTATCGATGACGCGCGAGGCCGTATTGCCCGTATCTTTCAGGATGCCGATGTGTCTCGTTTTGGTCATTCAAATATAGAAATGAAAAATTTTCGCATGAGTATTTTTATTCCGTAAACCTTTTTCATTTCTGTACTAATAATCAATTATGCGATCGATAGATGGTTATATCGATTATAAACGCCGGGAATATTGTAATGATGTGAAATGTCCGATGCAATCGCTTTTAAATAAAGAGGTGGAAAAATCTCCTGAATATGAAGAAATCCGGGCGATTTGTGCATCCAATTGTTTGCATAGTACCTATGAATTTCACCATTGGTTAACAGAAAAGGGATTCCTGATTGTCAGACCGGAGCAAAAATAACCCCATCTTTTTTTATAGTTGTGTATAATAAATTCTGGTGAAGTGTCCCCATGGTAAATGCATATCTTGATATTGGAATTCAAAGCCGAATGAACCGGATAATCAATCCGAAAGATAATCGGGTAGTAATGCTTGCGATAGACCATCCCTATTTCCAGGGACCGACAACGGGCTTGCGTAATATGAGTGAAACAATAAAAACACTCCTCCCCTATTGCGATTGTCTGATGACGACACGCGGGGCAGTACGGAACAATATTGTGCCCGAAGATGCCGGGTCAAAACCCATCATGTTACGTGTTACCGGGGGAAACAGCGTTTTAAATGAAGAGTTAAGTGATGAAAAGCTTACGGTTACCATTGAAGAAGCCATCCGGATGGATGCGGCCGGTGTTGCGGTCAGTGTGTTTATCGGATCTGCCAATCAACAACAAACGATTCTAAATCTCACCGACATGATCAATCAGGCCGAAGAATACGGAATTCCCGTTCTGGCAGTAACCGCCGTGGGGAAAAACATGGCCCGGGATCTGCGCTATTTAGCGCTTGCATCCCGTATCTGCCAGGATGCCGGGGCCCGGATTATCAAAACCTATTATTGTGAGGAATTTTCCAAACTGATTGACTGGGTTGCTCCAACTGCTGTCGTGGTTGCAGGAGGTAAGTATACAAGTCCTCCTGACGCTCTCCAGATGGCCTACAACTCTGTCCAGGCGGGTGCATCAGGAGTTGATTTCGGACGAAATATTTTCCAGGATCCCAATCCTATCGGCATGATCAAAGCAATTGGTTCAATTGTCCATGAAAATCATACGGTAAAGGAAGCCTTGGATATCTACAATGCATGCTTACCCGGTGCGTCCAAGCTTGACTGAATTTTTCCTATCTTTTATACATTTACTCTCTCCAGGGTGGATTCGATGAAAGCAGCGGTCTATTATAAGAACAGTGACATTCGCACCGAAGATGTCGAAGATCTATCGGTTGGACCGGGAGAGATCAAAGTCAGGATCATGGCGTGCGGAGTTTGTGGGTCGGATGTCATGGAATGGTACCGGATTAAGCGTGCGGGAAGACCCGGGGGTATCGGGTCTTTTGGACATGAATGCACAGGAATTATCGCAGAAGTCGGTTCCAAGGTTGATCCGAAATGGAACGTGGGAGATCGGGTCGTGGTTACCCATCATGTAGCATGTAACACCTGTAATGCCTGTATACGCGGGCATACGACCGCATGTGACACACTGCAAAAAACAAAATTTAAAAATGCGTTTGGGGCGTTTGCAGAATATGTTGTTCTGCCCGAAATCAACGTGGACCGGGGTATTTTACGCCTTCCTGAATCGGTTTCCTTTGATTCGGGAACCTTTGTTGAACCCCTTGGATGCGTTGTGCGTGGGCAGCAGTGTGCTCCGACGTCTGATGGTCGATCAGTCCTGATCATCGGCGCCGGCATCACCGGATTGCTGCATCTTCAGGTAGCCCGTCTGAATGGTGCGGGATTTATCGCTGTCTCCAATCCGAGTCCTGAACGGTTGGGGGTCGCCCGGAAATTCGGTGCCGATGCAACCATTTCCGCTATGGAAGATGTTCCGGGAAGGTTTAAAGAATTAAATGGTGGGCTGGGTGCGGACACCGTTATTATGACCGCACCGGTTCCCATTTGTGTGAAACAGTCCTTTGAAGCAGTTGGACCAGGGGGGACGATCTTGTTTTTTGCTCCTACCAATCCTGAAATCCAATCCGAAATCAATCTCTGGAACCTGTGGCAAAAAGAGGTTACGATTACGCATTCATATGCTGCCGATTTCCATAATCTTTCAACGGCCCTGAAATTGATTCTGTATAAAAGAGTGAATGTGACCGACATGATAACCCATGTTTTTCCCTTACAAAAAACGGCCGAAGGTTTTCTCCTGACTGCCCGGCACCGGGATGGAAGTTTAAAAGTTATCATCCATCCACAGGAATAACATTTTTTTCTCATTTCTCAAATGTGGCCGGAAGGGTGCTGCAGAATGTCTTTTGAGAGCCAAAAAAACCCTGTTTGTGGCACAAACCAGTTCCTACAACAATAGCGTCTGATAGCAAGGATTCTCTCCCCGGACACCTCCCAAGATACGCGTATTCTGGGCCCGGTTCTGAAACGGAGAGGTTTGGTCCGCCTTCACACAGCACCGATCGCGGTAAATACCATCTCAAATCGATCGGCTCCCGGATACCTGTTGAGCAGTGCTGGTAAAACCCCCGGTCCCCTCCTTTCCTCCACAGCGCGCATGAGAGATCCAGTAGGGGGGGTCAATCACCCAAAAAAGGTGCTTTTTCTATCAATTAACATTCCCTTGAGAAAGTTTTGGATTTGTTATTTTCTCCCTCAAAGGGAATTTGACTGTTTCCTCAATCTTCCACAAATTAATTTTTTACGTCAAAAGTTACTTTCGGATCTACTGCCTGAATACGCTTGGTGAACCGATCTTTGTGCCGTTTTCCGGAGATATCCCATCGGATGCATCCAGCGAGTACCGGGTGCACCTCGCTGTCTACCGGAAAACACCTTACCGTGCGATTGTGCATGCACACCCTCCGTTTGCCGTCGCCGCATCACTGGTCATGGACGAAATTATCCCTCTTGACAGCGAGGGCGAAATGTTCTGCCCGCGGATACCGGTACTGGCCGGTGCCCCCGGCACTCAACACCTTGCCGACATTGTTGCCGAAGCCATGGTTCATGCCCGGCTCGTGATCGCCCGGGGACATGGGACGTTTGCTGCAGGTGCAACACTTGACGAGGTATATATTCTGACATCGCTCGCGGAGCATGCATCCAAAGTGATTGCATTTAAGAACATATACGCTCAGAAGAGCGGTTCTTTCATTCGCCTTTCTGAATTTTGATTTATTTCAACAGATGATGCGAAAAAGATTGTCCCGGGTGCTTACTTCTGCTGCTTTGGCGGCTGGAGCAGCTGGATCTCCCGGATAATCTCTCGGTGGAAGACCAGCAGCATATCAGAGATCATCCCGAACATGAAGATCTCGATCCCAACTACAATCAACAGCACGGTAAGGATGGTAAGAGGGATATGATCGATATGGCGGAACCATTCAAGCAGTACATATACTCCGGTGAGCAGACCAAGTAATGTGGTAAAGAGCCCCATAATCCCGAAGTAAAACATAGGGTTGTTTACCCGGGCCAGCCGGTAGATAGTCGTGACGATCTTCACGCCATCGTGAAAAGGAGAGAGTTTGGTCGATGTCCCCGGGCGACGGGAGTACCGGATGGGGACTACCATGATCCGTTGGCCATTGCGGACCGCTTCAACCGAGATTTCAGTCTCGATCTCAAAACCCGTTTCCTTGAGATGCATCTGCTGGATGGCGAGTTTTGAGAAAGCACGGTAACCGGAGAGAATATCGTGGAGATCCCTGCTGTGGGCGATCTTGAACAGGAGGTTGAGCATGTGGTTACCAAAGAGATTGAGACGGGAGAACGACCCCTCCTCAGCGTTCATGAGCCGGTCACCGATCACCTGGTCAAAACCTAAAAAGAGCGGCGTGAGCAACTTCTCCGCGTCTTTTGCCGAGTACGTGCCGTCGCCGTCCAGCATGAGGATATAGGGCTGCTCGATCACTTCGAATGCCTCGATAATCGCATTCCCCTTCCCCTTCCCGGACTGGGTCCGGACGGTCGCGCCGGCCTCCCGGGCGACCTTAACCGTGTTGTCGGTACTCTTCCCGTCCATGACGAGGATATGGTTATAGCCAAGCGCCCTGAACTCCTTGGCAACATTGCCAATGGTCATGGCCTCGTTCAGGGTAGGGATAAGGATACAGACCTCGTCTTTGTTAAACTTCATCGGTATACTATTTTTAATCGGGTGTCATAAGTGCTTCTATGCATATCCCGAAAAAGGGCATACGGGCGCTCGGCATCGCGGAGAGCTATACCGGGCGGCAGTATTCCACTCTTTCGGGTATTGTTATGCGCAAGGACCTGATTGTCGATGGGAGTGCTTTCGCCCGTGTAACGGTCGGAGGAGTGGATGCGACCGATGCGGTTCTGGCAATCGTCCGGACCCTGAACCGGCGGGACATCAATGTGATCCTTCTCTCCGGTTGCGTAATCTCCTGGTTCAACATGATCGATCCGGAAGCGATCTTCAACACGACCGGTATCCCGGTGATCTGTGTTACATACGAGGACTCGTCAGGCCTTGAAGATGACATCCGCCATCATTTTCCCAGAGATGAGGTCCGTCTCGGCGCGTACCGGAAACTGGGGGAGCGGTCAGCGGTCACCTTGCCGGACGGCCAGATAATATACATCCGGATCTGGGGGATTGCGTTTCCGGATGCGGCCTGTATCTGTCGCAATTTTACGCACGATGGAAAGATACCGGAACCGCTGCGGGTCGCACGGCTCTGTGCGCGGGCAGCACATGCGTACTGCCTTGCCCGGGCGACAGGGATGTCAAACCCATTACAGGAAATAAAGGGGTCATCTTTTTATCCGGAAAATGAAAAATAAGATAAGGAGAATCAGATTATGCAGCAGAAAACGAAACTTTGCCGGTGGGTATGCCTAGAATGCCATTATATCTATGATCCGGCCAAAGGAGACCCGAAGGGCGGGATCCCACCTGGTGTTCCATTTGAGGATCTCCCGGATACCTGGCGTTGCCCGGAGTGCAATGTCCTCAAGGTCAAAAAGGGCGTCTTCAAACGACTCGATGAATGAATGGTTCAATTGTGCAATTTTTTTCGTACAGGTTTATGCTTTGTATGCATGCCGGGAGATAAGCAGGTTCGTGGTGGTATCGTAAATCTCTGCTGAAATGATATCACCCGGGTGAAATGTTCCGTCCGTAAAATCGAGTGCGATTCGTTCCCCGGGTCCCCAGAAAATCCCCTGGCTGCCGGTGCCTCCCATCGTCTGGACACCAAAATGGGCAGTACTGATAAAATCGTGTCCGTTCATGGTCTGGATCCGGGAGTTCACCGGCTTCCCGTTTTTAAGGAATATAGCCCGGAGGTATTTGTTCGGATAGTTGGTAGTTCCGGTATTCAGGAGCACGACCCTGCTATCGTAATTGAGCATGCCATGCTCATTTGTATGCAGGACACTGGTGATCTGGAAGATGGCCGGGACATCGCCAGGGATGAAGAGCGGCGGCAGCCAGAGCATCGCAAGTACGAGTGCCGCAAGTATAAGGGTAATAACGACCATCAGGATCGTGCCGGTGGTCTGTGATGTTGCATCGAGGGTAGTGTGTTGGGGTGCCAATAATGCCCATTCTCTGGTGTGGATAATAAACCTGCTGAAATCGTGCCGGCATCCCACAATTGAAAAATAATGGGGAGGAAATGTTTTGCAGGTAAATTTCCCCGGTCCTTATGTTCGAAAAAACCTTGCCGTCAACCGGCAACTATTTTTTATGATTTTCCCCATCAAGGCTGAATGATGCAATGACGGCCAGCTGCTGTATGCACCTATCGTGGCACCCGTGTATAATAAAAGGGAATTTAGTGCCGTGAAGAGTTTTTCCTGCATTCAATAACCCCTGAACATAAATACCACGTGCATCCAACGAATGGATCAGAACCCGGGAAATCTTAAGGAGCGATGCGCGCATAATGGAAACCGTTTCGGAGGACAGGGGAATCCTTGATTCCCGGAAAACCGGGTTCGAGTTCTACCGTGAAGGTCTCGCCCTTGGCCGTGAAGGCAGGCATGAGGAAGCTCTCACTTCATTTTTTCTTGCACTTGCGGTTGACCCGGACCTTGCGCTTGCATGGGTGGGGAGAGGATTTGCACTGGGCAAGCTTAACCGATTTGACGAGGAGATTGCGTGTTGTGATCGGGCGCTCGAACTTGATCCCTGCTGTACCGATGCATGGAACAACAAAGCCTTTGCCCTCGGCAAGCTCGCCCGATTTGAGGAGAAAGTGGCGTGCTGTGACCGGGCGCTTGCCATCGACCCTGAAAACGCTACTGCATGGAACAACAAAGGAGTTGCACTTGGCATGCTTGGCAGGTACGAGGCAGAGATCCGGTGCTGCGACCGGGCGCTTGAACTCCGTCCCCGGTACCTCTCGGCATGGGTAAACATGGGTTATGCCCTTGGCAGACTGAAGCGTTATGATGAGGAGATCCCCTGCTACGATCGCGCCCTCAAAATTTACCCCCACTACCTGTCCGCTCTCATCAACAAATCCGTTGCCCTCATCAACCTGAAACGGTACCGCGAAGCAATCGAGGTGATTGACCGGGCGCTTGCCATCGAACCAGAAAACGCAAAAGCACTGTACCGAAAGGGTCTCTGCCTCTCCATGCTTGGCAGGCATCAGGATGCGATCCGGTATCTTGAAAAGTCCCTTACGATTGATCCTTCGATAGCTGATGCATGGGTAGTGCTGAGCAATTCCTGCTTTTTGATTGGCAGGCTGGAAGAGTCTGCCCGGGCTTTCGACCAGGCCTATTACATTGATATCCGTGATGTCAGGGCTGGTGTTATCAAGGGGATGTTTCTTTTAAAAAGCGGAAAGGTGGATGACGCCCTCCACTGTTTCTCAGATGTGTTTGGCATACTGCTCCGATGATCCCGGGTAGCGCACCGGAAAGCACCTGTGGTATTTATGGCTCCGGCGCAAACAGGGGATTATGGATGTTGAAGAGTTTGTCCGCAGGCATTTGGCGGCCGGTGAGAATCAGAATGCGATTTTTACCAAACTCGTTGAGCACATCGCTACCATAAAACATTCAACCCCGGTTTATACTGCGGCATTCGCCCGTGCAGTTATTGATGAAGTGAAGAACACGCAGGGACTTGAGGGTGATTTTTTTTCCTTTGTGCCGGCAGGAGTGAAGATGGGTGAGTTTGGAGTCGGTTCGCGGGGGAAAGGTGATTTCTTTGCTCACCGGGAGATTGCACGGATCATCGGCATGACAACGGCAGAGGTTGGGGTCAATGAAATGGACGATGCAGGCGCGGTGCGGGCGGGCGGGGAGTACATTGTCTGCACGGTCGACGGCATGCATTCACGGCTCTCCGACTACCCGTTCCTCGCCGGCTTCCACGTGACTCGTGCGACACTCCGTGATCTGTACGTGATGGGTGCAAAGCCGATCATGCTCTTTTCTGATATTCATGTGGCTGACGACGGCGACGTGGCAAAGATCTTCGATTATACGGCTGGGGTGACAACGGTGGGAGAAGCGATGGATGTACCGCTCGTGACCGGGTCGACCCTGCGGATTGGGGGTGACATGGTGCTCGGGAGCCGCCTTACCGGTTGTGTCGGAGCAGTGGGTGTGGCCCGGCACCTGACCGCCCGGAAGTCGAGCCAACCCGGTGATGTGTTGCTGATGACCGAGGGCTCCGGAGGCGGCACTATAGCAACTGCGGCGATCTATTCCGGTTTTGCGGATGTTGTCAAAGAGACGATCAACCTCAATTTCCTCATCACCTGCGAGGCACTGATTACAAACCCGGTATTTTCACAGGTCCACGCGATGACTGATGTGACCAACGGTGGGCTGCGAGGTGATGTGTTTGAGATGGCTGAAACCGCCAGATGCCGCATCCTGATCCGGGAAGAGGATGCGGGCAAATGCGTAAATCCCCGCGTCCGCGCCATGCTCGAGACGCTCCGGATAGATTATCTCGGGGTATCGCTCGATTCGTTGCTGATGGTCGTGCCACCAGCTGCAGCGGCAGAGATCGCATCGCTTATCAAGTCAACTGGTGTCGGGTGCCACGAGGTCGGTTCGATAGAAGCGGGAAGAGCTGAGTCTGTCCTTGTTGTTGATGGGAAGGAGCAGGATTTTCTGCCCAGGTTCCGCGAGTCCGCATATACTCCGGTCAAAAAGGTCGTGGATATGGAAGTCCGGGATTTCGATGAGATGAAGGAGGGCATCCGGCGGGCATCAGAAGCGGCCATCCAGAAGAAACGGCGGGTGCTCGAATGGTTGCGGCCGGCAAAGCCGATGAGTACTGACCGGGAATAACCGGGTTTTTTCAGTAGGCGTGATGAAAATATCAGATGAGACCCTTGGTGGACACCGGAATCCTTGTGGGGGTGACCGTCATAAGATAGATGGATTAAGGTTGGCCGTTCTACCATGAATATCAAAGTAATGGGGGAGGGGGTCTCATTTCCACGATGGTGACGGCGGTTTCATGTGTCCCCTCCCCGGCCGGAGCCCCAAAATGGCTCTTTCCTTCATTTCAGGTGCCCAAGTGCACGTAAAAAAACAGGTGCCCTTAAAACGCTGCTAAATTGCAGGGGGGGCTCCCCTTAAAACAGGGTATTTTTGCAAAAGAGGCGGTATCTGAAGACTTTTCCGTGGGCGTGGACATTATTTCCTGTGGAACCCAAAAACGGGATCGCCGGATTGCCAAAAGGAGCCCAATACGGGCCCGGAATAGTCCGACTCTGCACCCCTCTTGAATACCCTAAAATACCGTAAAAATGAGGGATGTTAGTGGAGGAGACATGTGGGTGATCCCCCATTCCTCTGTCCGTATGCAGTCAAACTCGATAATGCGGACTGATACTGCGCCGATGATCTCAGCATTTTCGAAGCACGGAAGGGGGGAATGTTCACTCACACGAACCTGATTGTACGCGCATGCCTGTTCCTCCTGGACCGGAAACCGGAAATGCCCGTTTACCCTTCCGGTTTCTTCCCGTTCACACAGATATTGTAAGCGAGCTGAGGGATGCGCCTTTCGACAAACGGCTCAACGCGGCGGGCGAGGGAAAAGAGCGGGTCAATCATATCAATATGGGCGAACGAACACCAGCCGATCTGGATATCGGTAAAACCGGCGTTTTCAAAAAGGTCGTACATTTCGCTCTCATCATAATAACGTTCCCCGAAGTTCTTCATCACGACATGCCTGACCCTCATTTTTTCACTGATGTGGTAGAGGGTGGGGATACCGCGGGTGAGCAGTTTTTTCCCGAGCGTGCAGATCGCGATCACACCCCCCGGTCTCAGGACTCGGTACGCCTCGTCGAGCATTGCTGCCGGGTTCCTCAGGTAGCTGAAGACAAGAAGGCTGGAGACCGCATCAAAGGAGTTGTCACGGAAGGGGACACTCTCGCCGGCCCCGATCGTAAATTCGGATGTCCCGCACCGACAGCGGGCGCGCTCGATCATCCCCCTGCTGATGTCGATACCCACTGCATGCCCGCCACTGCCGGTATACTTCTCGACAAAAAGCCCGGTCCCGCACCCGATATCGAGCAGGTTAGCGCCGGCGGGAAGGGGTTTCATGATATGGCGGCTGATGTGCATGTGGTAGCACCTGCCATGAACCTGGTCGTAATGGTCGTCATATACATTGGCAACGGCATCATAGTGCTGCCGTATCTTTTCGAGGCCGGCCGCACTCATGGGAACACCTCCCGGATACCGGTTGCAAAGGCACCGATCTGAAGGTATTCGTTGTTGCAGTGCCCGGTGCGGTAGTCTGCTTCGGCAAGGGCAATGGCGAGCAGGGGGTGGTTGTAATAGCGCTGGGCAGCCATACGGATATCAGAGAGCACCTCGCGGCCGGAGAGCCCGTAATCAATCATCAGCGATTCGAGCTGCCGGATCGCCCCGCGCGTATCTCCTTTCCGGATCAGCTGGAGGGCTGACGATGAGACCGTGCCGGTCTCCGACCCAGCGATTCTGGTGAGGCTCTCGCATTGCCCGGATTCCATCGCGATCTGAAGCAGCAGGATAGCCTCCCTGAGGTCTCCCTGCGATACCTGCGCGATCAGGTCGATGTCATCCCCGGAACAGGGGAAGGTCCCGGTTTTCTCGTTCTCCCGTATCATGGTCAGGTGCCGGACCACCACTTCCACCGGCAGGGGAGAGAAGAATAGCGGGAGACAGCGCGAGGTGATCGCCGGAATGATAGCGCTCTGGTTCGTGGTCGAAAAGACAAACCGGCATGTCACGCTGTACCGCTCCATGATACGGCGGAGACCCTGTTGGGCGTCGCGGGTGAGCGCATGGGCGTCCTCGAAGATCATCAGCTTGAAATCCGCATCGAGCGGGCGCATCGATGCATACCATTTCAGAATATATTTGAAGTTGGCAATCAGGCTCAGGTTTTTCTGGTACAGGTGGGCGTACCTCTCGTCCTCCTCCAATAATTTTTTGCCCTGGGAAAAGAGATCGGCAGTCGGGAAAACTGACGTGTTCATCTCCCAGTTCCCGCCATAGAGCTCTTTTGCGAAGCATTCGATGGCAGCGCTTTTGCCGGTCCCGTGCGGGCCGGTGATTATCAGGTGGGGGACAGTCTTTGATTTCACAAACGACGAGAGCAGCGCTATAACCTTCTCCTGCCCGGCAATCTCATCGAGCTGTGCCGGGTGGTACCGTTCAGTCCAGAGCATGGATGAGCCTCGCAGACATCTCACGTATAGCTTCTGACAAAAGATAATGGTTGTTTAGCGTCTCCAGGAGGTGCCGGATCTCACTTTTCGAAAGATCTTTGCAGGCACCTGTGATAACCGGCAGGGCACGGGTGAGCTCATCGACAATCGTGAGCGTGGCCGTTCGGGCAGTACGGGAGAGGGGGTTGAGATCGATGGCGATAACCTGTTTTCCCATGGCGACAAGTGCCTCGCAGCGGTCGCCGTCTTCCAACGGCACCAGCACTACGTCAGCGGCGTACATCCCGTCACGCCGGCACCATGCCCGATCGTGGGGAAGCGGGAGCAACCGCTCGGCCGGGCATGAGTAAACCTCAGCACCGGCATCGCGGAGCAGTGCCTCGATCTGCTGCACCCGTTCTTCCGTCCTGTGGAAGAGGTTCACTTCGACAAGCGCCCCGCAGGCATGCTGCAGCATTGCAATCTCTCTGGCCGCGAGCGCGGCGGTATTCCCGTTAACGGAGATCACCGGATGCCGTGCCGAAAGAAGTATCGCCGCAGCGGTACGTTCGGCAAGGTATGCGCTTTCGGTTGTCCGTTCGCCGATCAGGTAATCGAATGCCTCGCCCCGGCCGTGCGCGGTCAACCCCTCCCATGCGAGGATCCCGTTTCTCGCGCAATCCGCAAGACGTTCACGGACGACAAGCGAGCGGTATCTCGGGTGATCTGGCGGGATCATCCGCATACCTCAAGGATCCGGACACCCGACCGGGCCATGTGTATCTCATGCACATCGCCAAACGTCCGGAGCACGGGTCCTGCGGCCTTTCCATAGGCAAAGGCCCCATCGCCCAGCATGGTCATACTCGCCAAGACCTGCTCCCGATCACATGCGGCAAGAACCCGTTTCACTGCCGGGGTCTCCAGACCGCTCCGGTCGGCAAATTCACGGGAGAGACGGAAAAAATCTCCAGCGTTTTCCGGTAGTCTGGAGGGAAACGCTGCAGCTACCCGTGCCATTTGTTCCGGTGAACCAAGGACAGCCGGTGTTTGGATAGGGCCAAAACTGACTGCATACAACGGTTCGGGAAGGTCAAAATGCCGTTCGATCGGCGCGCGGATCCCGGCACCGGTACGGACCACGCGCCCACCTCCCTGGCATGCGGCAACATCCCCAAGACCGGTGCGGAAGAGCACTTCGGTTTCGTGAGCGATACCCGCGATCTCCTCAATGCTCAGGCCGCACCCAAAAAGGTGGTTTACGGCCGTCAGGGTGGCAAGCAGCGCCGCGGCAGAGAGCCCGAAGCCTGCACCTATGGGAAGCCGGCACATCGTGATAACATCAACCTTAACCCCGATTCTATCGAGTGCGGCACGAAGGGGTGGGGAGTCATGGGCTGCTTCGTGGGTTATACCATTCTGCCCGGCTTTTTTAATGAGAATCGAGCATGCAGCTGCGGGCCTGACGGTAGCGGTCACTCCGGCATCGATCACGATGCCAGCGCCGATGCTTCCCGTTGCAGCCAGATCGGGGCCGTCAATCCGCCGGAAATAACCGGAGATGTGCCCGGGGCAGAACGCGGTTACAGATGCGGGTTTCATGGCAATGAAATGTTTACCGGAAAGAATTGGGTGTGATCTGCTTAAAGGGATTCTCCTGCCAAAGCCGGTGAAAAAGACCGGTTACTGATCTCAGGCGCTCTTTCCGCTTCCGTGGATCAGGTGGATTTACGGGTGCGGGAACGGCGGGTGCCCGGCCCTGCATTTTTTGCCAGGTGCTGCCAAATCGTGGCAGCGATCTCCTCTTTTTCGCCGTCGGCCTGTATACTCCCCTCTTTTGTGAGGATGCGGTAATCCCCGGTTTTTGTCCCCATGCTCGCGGAAGTGTTAGTCACGACCATCGTGGCGCCGCGGTCGAGCAGTATCTGCGCCGCTGCACGGGTCTCCCTGCCGATCTTGAATGCGATCACTGTTGTATTTGGTGATCCAAAGACAAAATCGAGAAGTTTGGGGAGTGGCACAAGTTCAAGTGATACAGGCTTTCCGCTCGGTATCTTTCCTTCTGCCCTGACCGGAGTAAAGTCAGAGATCGCGGCAGCGCTGATATAGATATCCGGTGCTTTTTGCTGGAAATACCGCTCCACTGCATCCCGCATTTCTTCAGCCGTATCAGCAGGTATATTGGTGACGCACGGCAGCTTGTCGTGGTGGACGATCGTGACGTCAGCACCGAGACGAAACGCTTCGAGTGCGAGTTCTTGTCCCATCTGCCCGCTCGAGCGCGTCGTCAGCACGCGGACATCGTCAACCGGTTCACGGCAGGGCCCGCTGGTGATTAAGACGCGTTTGGTGGCAAGGGGTTTGCCGAGCACCGCACGTTCGCACCGGAGCACGATCTCCTCGATATCGGCGATCTTTGCCTTACCCTCTTCGACATTCGGCCCGGCAAATTCAATGCCCCACTCCCTGAGAATCTGTACGTTTTTTGTTACTGCCGGGTGCCGGTACATGCTGTGGTGCATCGCAGGGACGATCACGATGGGCATCCGCCTGCCCAGTGCCGTGGTCGCAAAGGTGGTGACCGGTGTGTCATCGATCCCGCACGCGATCTTACCGATAGTGTTTGCTGTGCAGGGCGAGATCAGCAGGAGGTCAGCGCTCCCTTCGTCCCCGCAGTATGCCACGTGTTCCACCCTGCCGGACAACCGGGTGATGGTGTCCCGTCCGCTCGCGTACGAGAGTGCATCGGGATGGATGATACCCTGCGCCGCCGCACTCATCACGGGCTGGACAATTGCGCCACGGCGGCGGAGTGCATGGATCAGCCTTACCGTCTCGACCGCTGCGATGCTGCCGGTCACGCCGATCACGATCTCTCTGCCGGCAAGTGTTTTCCTGGTCATGATAGTGTGACATCCTGCACTACGTGCATCGTATGCGGGCGGTATTTCTTCACCTTATGTACGTGGATGGTGACAGAAAAACCCGCGCTTTCTGCAAGTCTGCTGATCGCATCCGCAACGGAGCCGATGCTATGGAGATGGATGACGCTACCGGTATGGACATGATCGAATACCGCCGGGAGCATCCGTATCGCATCGAAATGCCCCATGACAATCCGGTCATAGTTCCCGTCCAGCAGGCCGCGGCAGTCACCGAGCGCCGCTTTCACCCGAAAATGAAGGTGGTTCTTTTCGATATTCCGCTGCAGGTAGCCAAAGGCCACGGGATTGATCTCCATCGCATGGACCGTTGCACCGCTCCCTGCCATCGGGATGGTGAAGTACCCGATGCCGGCAAACATGTCTGCAACCCGGCTCCCTTCCGGGCTCCCGCGCACGAGCTGTGCCATCCGCATCTTCTCGTTCCGGTTCCCCTGTGAAAACATCACCTGCCGGGGATCGAGGACATACGTGTACCCGCTCTCCCGGTGCCGCACCTCACCTACGTCACCCCAGAGGACTTCGGTCCGCGGCGTACGGGTTGAATCCATAAGAGATTCGATCCAGAGGATACCGCGGGGGTTGCGGAACCTGACTATTTCATCGACCTCATCCTCGCTGGGTCTCCTGCCGTGGACCACAGCGACGTCACCGAGCATAAAAAATCCCCGCCCGCTGTAGTGGTGTCGCTCCGGAAGCTCGCGGTCGAACGGCTCCCCCTCTTTTGCCGGAACCCAGACAATATCCCTTTCTGCGTACGGCCGCCGGCTCCGGTCCACCCAGCCGGCCTCCCGCACTTCGGCCAGCCTTTCTTTTTGGATGCCCCGCACGTCCATGATTCACCGAACAATCACGAGATGATCGCCGTCACGGAGGACCCGGATGTAACGCCCGGCATCCACACCCGGCCATGGCGGCTTCCGGTATTCTGCCGATGCACCGGATTCCGGATCAAGTATACCTACCATATCACCGGACACATAGGCCACGAGCGCCGGTTCTGCGTTCCGTGCATTGCCAACCAGTCGTACGACCGCATTCTCCTGAATGGAACGGCTCCTGCCTTCGTGAAAGTCGAAGACCCGGATGCGCCGCCCATCAACCTGCTCCACTTCCGCGTAGGTTCCGTCCAGCCGGACCACGTCATGTTTCTGGAACCGGGGGAGCCGGACCGAGTACGTGATCCGGTAGAGCTGTCTCCCGTCTTTCTCGCCCGCCAGTTTCGGGTGCGTGGTGTACTTCCCGCCCAGCTGGGCCGTGATGCCCTGTGCAATCATAAGGCCGATATGCTGGGAGCCTACCGTGATGTCGAGCCCGTCCCGTGTCCCGGCCATGTCTGAGATGAACGATAGGCGCTCTCCCCCCGCCTGCAGGGACTCCTCAACCTGCGTTGCGATCGCGGCTGAAGTCTGCAGCTCGAACGGGCTCACAAACCTGCCCTCCGCCCGAACCTGCACGATTCCCTCGTAATAACTCCCGCTGATCCGGTTGCACCGGTCGCATTGCTCTTTCTGCCAGACTATCTCGACGGTGCATGCCTTCTCAACCGGAATGGAATACAACGTCCCCGTCACTGTGATCGCAGCACGGGACCGGTTGAGGCCGGTATCATCAACGTGAACGGTTATTTTTGGTTTTTTCACGTCCGGATGAAGGTGCACGGCACTTCTCGCCAGTTCCGGTGCGAGCCCGGCCCGGTCCACGTTTGTATCTGTCCAAGTATTCACCTTTTTGGTCGCACCACAGGCAGGGCAGTGAATACTCGTGACCCGGGGATCACACGTCATCCACCGGGTGTCTCTGGTCCTGCAGAGATTGCAGAGCCCATCGCTATCCGAAGGTCTGCCGCACTTCGGGCAGAACCGATCCTGTAATGTCTTACTCATAAACGGTAGATCTGGGCATGGGGAACGGTTCCGATCATGATGCAGTCCCCCCAGGTGATAAGCCCCATCCCGATAGCAAGGGAGACGGCGCGTTCTCCCATGATGTTGATAATGTCTCCCTTCTTCAGCGCTTCCCGCACCTCATCGGCGCTCGCCCGGGTAGAGCCATAAAACTGTTCTGATATCGTTACGTTCAGGTCGCCGTGCGTGATGGTCGTGTTAAGCAGCTCACAGTCACAGACTGCGACTATATCCCCCATTTCGCGTGAATGGTGGATCTTGAGAAACATTGATCACCTGTTGGCCGGGCAGGCAGATAAAAGATAAGTTGGGGCCGGTCAACCAAGGGTGATGGTGACCCTGTACACCCGTTCAACTGTTTCCGCATGGATCCGAAAGCAGTCTTCTTCCGTTATCTGCCCGGATTCGAGCAGTTTTTTTGTGTTCCTCGGCACGGATTTTGGCCCGGTTACCGCACCGGGCCGCGAGTTCTCGTCCATGAAATCGCTCTCCATCGTGAATGGCCGGCGTTCCTGCGCAAGAGCCGGAATAGCCTCATGTTTTGCGATAAGCGAGGGGTGGAGGGGGGTTTCCGGGGAACCGTAGTGCTTCACGACCCGCTCTTTTGCCATGCCCGCATTCTCCGCCATCACTACGACATCAGCACACGGTCCGCTCTCTGCGTGGATCTGGACGGCGCAGCCGACGTCTGCTGCAAGGGTGAGCGCGTGAAACAGGATTTTATTTGACGCATCCCATACCTCTGCAGCCACCGGGTAATGCGGGCGCCCGCTTTTCAGTGCCACCGCACGACCCTCCTGCACGTACCGGGCGGCTACATCAAGCCCTGCTTTCATAACCGAAACCGCGTCTGCAAGAGGCATGCGTTCCAAAAGGCGGCTGATCTCCGAGGGGTGCACGCCAAGAACAGGGAAAACGACGAGACCGGTATCCCCGATCAGGCCGGCGATTCTGAGGGTCTCGTCAAAGACCCGGGTATAATCATCGCCAGTCTTCGGGTGGATGCCCAGTGACCCCGAGGGTTTGGAAACTAAGAAGAGGTGGGTGCCACCCGCACGCTGGAAGTCCCCTGCAGCGCCAATCCCCCGGCCGTTCGCCGGGTCGATATGGATATGATCGTCAGTGATCGGAAACCGGGGGGATCTCATGACACTCCACAATCCGCATCAGCGGGTATCCGGTGCTCGTCTCCAGCTGCGCCCGACAGTAGGCAAACCCGACCCGGGTCACGATTTCGGCGTCAAGCATCAGGCCGGACACCTCGCTGTACCCGAAACGGTTCGGGGTCATCAGATCACGGTTGAGCCGCACCGTGACCTCCTCTACGCACGGCTGGAGGATCACCGCTTTCTCGATTGCCGTCTCGACGCTCGCAGCCGAAGCCCGCGAGACCGGGGTCCCGACCCACTGGTGGTACAGCGCCCCGAGTTTGATCCCCGCTTCAAAGGCAGCCTGTTCACGGTCACTGGTCATAACAACGCTCCGTATCAGATCAGCTGGATGATTCCCTGTTTGGGTTCCATTGCTTCCCCGTGGCGGAGGAGCATCTCGATGCCTTCCCGCACCTTATCATGGGCAAAGCCCCGTCCTGCAACTGTTTCGACCACCTGATCGATCGCGGCACGCCGTCCCTCACCGCCGATATCGCGGATCGCGTCTTTGATCACCCGGATGATATCCCGCTTCTCCTTGGAGATGCCGGTTGCGACCTTGTCGATATCGAAACTGCCGGTCTTTGCATCATACGCGATCTGGCGCAGGCACGCATCCACGATGTGGATTACGCGTTCGGCATCCCCCAGCTCGATCGTGTTCGAGAGCCGGATGCGGGCGCTGGCCTCGGCAAGCCGGACCAGCGCCTCGAGCTGCCGTGCCGTTACCGGAACCGGCTTGTTGGGCTCCGCGATTCCCCGGAGTTTGAGGTAGTAAGCGATGAGCGCCTCGTTTGCCTCTGCGGAAAGAATGGGGAAGCAGGTGCGTTTGGAGTAGGCGACGTACTTCCGGAAGAGCCCGGGTTCGATATCCGGCATCACGGGCCTGAGCTGCTGCTCGATGTATTCTTCCGTAATCCCGGGAATAGGTGTTTTCCTGTGCTGTACGATCAGCTCCCCGATGCCGTGTGCTTTGAGGATGTGTTCGGCTATGGCAAGGTCTCTTTTTTGTTCCGGCTGGTCGGTCATGATAAAGATCAGGTCGAAGCGCGAGAGGAGGGAGGGTGGCATGTTGATCTGGTCGGCAATGTCACCATACATGTCAAATCTCCCATACTTCGGGTTTGCCGCGCCAAGGAGCGCGCACCGGGACTTGAGCGTTGCGGTGATCCCTGCTTTTGCCACGCTGATGGTCTGCTGCTCCATCGCTTCGTGGAGGGCGGAGCGGTCCTCTTTCTGCATCTTGTCCATTTCGTCGACCGCCGCGATCCCCATATCCGCAAGCACGAGCGCACCCGCCTCGAGCGTCCAACGTCCCTCCCCGAACTCGTCTTTGACCGCGGTTGCCGTGAGCCCGGCTGATGTCGAAGACTGCCCGCTCGTGTAGATGGCACGGGGCGAGCACTTCACAATATAACGCAGGAGCTGGCTCTTGGCGATACCGGGATCGCCGATGAGGAGGACGTGAATGTCCCCCCTCAGGTGGCTCCCGTCCGGCATCTCTTTTGCTATTCCCCCGAAGAGCTGGAGGGCGATCGCCTCTTTTACGTCCTCGTTTCCGTAGATCGTGGGGGCGATGGAGTGGGTGGCCATCCGGTAGATCATCGGGTCGCGAGAGAGTTTTTTGATCTCGTCTTCCGCCCGGTCATCGATCTCTACCTCCTCAAATTCTTTCTCCGCGATCTCGAGGGAATTACATTCCAGAAAGATATCAAAGACCGTGCTTTTTTCCCCGCGCACGAGCCGCTGCATAGAACGAAGAATGCCGTTGATCACCACGCGATCCCCCGGCGATACCTTGCCCGGGAGATCATCGGTTACATCGATATCCAGGGTTTGTGGCTGCTCACCACCCCTGAGACCCTCCGGGGATTCCTGCACCCGCAGTTTCTGGGAATCGACAAAAGTGGAACGTCGGGGCACAAGATCCAGCTTCCGGAAGGTGCAGCCATCCGTCCCGCAGCCATCCGGTTCGACAAACTTGCCGTATTTCTGCACTTTTGTCGTGAAGTGCCCGGCCGGGCATTTGAAAACCGCTTTGATAATCCGGGGACGAACTTCCGTGGTCTTGCGCAGGATCCCCTCCACAGAGATGAATTTATTGATGTCGTCTGACCGGATATCGCGGATAGCAGTCTTTTTCGGGAGGTTGATAAACCGGATGTTGATAGGTTCTTTTTCGTCCTTGACCCGTATCATCTGGCTGTTCCTGATGGCATCCCAGACATCCTCCAGCACCTTGCCTGGGTTTTCCAGCAGCTCGTCGGCGAGGGTGATGCCGGCCTTGCCGAACCGCTCGACATCCCGATAATCGATGTAGAGAGAGCGCCGGTGCGGGTACTCGCGGGAGATCTCTCCGAGTTCTTTTTTATACCTGCTCTTCAGGAACCGGGCCCAATCTTCTGACCGCTCCCTTTCATTCTGCACCGGTGCCTTCTCCATCCCTGCGCCTCATTGTTTATTCCTGGCCTTTTTCTGGCTCGCGAGCACAAAACGGGCAATCAGAGCCTCCATCTGGATATCACTGTCCGCCCCCTCAGAAAGCCGGAAGTCCGTCTCGCCAAGATGGTCAATCAGCTCCACCTTCAGGCCGCGGTCCATATTGCGCTTCACGAGCGCCCGGTAACACTGGTTGATCAGCTCGTTCGGGGCGATCCCCTTCTCGTGCAGCAGCTGCGCGAGCAGCGACTCTGCGCCGTCAAAGTCTTCCGCGAGCGACAGTTTCAGCAGGTCCTCAATCTCGTCGGGACGGGCGTTGGAAGTGATCGCGTAGACCATCGGCTCATCGATCGTGGTGCTGATGATCGCCGCCCCCTGCAGAGCATTGATCGCCTTGCGCATGTCCCCCTGCGCAATGTAGACGATCGCGTCCATGGCCTTTGGCGTGATATGCAGTCCTTCACGGGTTGCAATCCGGGATATCTCCTCTTTTACTGCCTGCGGGCTGAGCGGCCTGAACCGGTATATTGCGCACCGGCTCTGAATGGGGTCGATGATCTTGGACGAATAGTTGCACGAGAGAATAAACCGGCAGGTCTGCGCATAACTCTCCATCGTCCTGCGCAGTGCTGCCTGTGCGTCGGTCGTAAGTGCATCTGCCTCATCGAGGAAAAGGATCTTGAATGGGACATCCCCGTCCCGCCCCGTCCGGGCGAACTCCTTGATCTGGTTGCGTACGACATCGATGCCCCTTTCGTCAGAGGCATTCATCTCGCGAAAGTTCCTCTGCCAGTTATTCTTAAAAAATTCCCGCGCGAGCGTAACTGCCGCAGTCGTCTTTCCTACACCAGCGCTGCCGGTAAAGAGGAGGTGGGGAAGATTGCCGGTCCTGACGTAGGAAGAAAGACGCTCGACAATCTCGTCCTGCCCGACTATATCCGCCAGTCGTGCCGGGCGGTATTTCTCGATCCAGATGGTGTGGTTCTCGTCCATGCGCACCTGCCCGATGTACTCACTATCGATGTACTCACTATGATGCTGTCCGGGCACATCTAGCTGATCGTTTTACAGGCTGCTCTGACAAGAGGGGGAAATGCCTCTGTTGCTGATCACATGAATGTCAATATCTTTATCATAAGGGTTTTGAAATTAACTTTCATGAAATATTACCGTATTCCGGTCGCATTTTTGGTCATCATCGTCTTCCTTCTGGTTCCCGTGTCTGCAGGCATTGGCCAGGTAGTTGCCGGCGTTCCTCCGGGAGCTGCCCAGATCACGGCTGGCGCTCCGGTCTTTATCGGTGAAAGCAATCTGGATGTATCGTTGGCACTTCACGGTTATCCGATGATTGCCTGGTGGCCGCCGGGAGCTGACATGAGTACAAATCCGGCAGTGACGGTCGCTGTTCCGGACCAGACACACGTCACCATCGATCTGAACGATTTTTCCGGGCATCTGGGCACATGGTACAGCTATGGCCAGCAACCTTATTTTCCGGTATTTACCGTCGTCCAGCCGCAGATCGACCTGAAAGTCTGGGACATCGACCATAATATGGATGTCACCGGTCAGTCAGTCCCGTTGACCACCAATATCACGTACCGGATCGATACGAACCTCTGGCAGGCACTCAATTACACGTACCGGCCGAGTATCAATCCTTCATCCTCCTTTTTTACCGTCACCCTCACCAGCCCGCGGGGCGCACTCATCCCGCAGATATATACCGGCAACATCGGGGCACAAAATACCCGGATCCTCCCGTTTGATAGTAATCCTGTCATCACCTCAACCCCCTATTACGGGATGAATCTGCCGTACTGGAACCGGAATGCCCGCAGCACCGATGGCAGCATAATCTATCCGACGGGTACCTACACGTTCTCGGTGTCGCAGAATCTCAATGGTATGAGCGCTGTTTACGGCACCAACGCATCGATGAACACAATCGGGATTCTCACCAGTGGCGATAAGACCGTGACATTCCTGCCGGCGACGGTTCCCACCACTCTGACTTCTGTTGCCGTAGTGACGACCATTGCTCAGAGCATGCCCACTCCTGCTCAAGCAACACAACCTGTTCCCACGAATCTGACGACAACAGTTGTACCGGTAAAGACCACCTATTCTCCACTTCCGGCCGAAACTGCAGTAATCGGTGGCTTACTGGCTGCCGGTGTTATTATTTTCGTACGCCGTCACCGGTGATCCAACTCCATTCTTTTATCTTATTTGAAAGAGATAGTACCGGGGATTATGCCGAAAAAGAAAAAAATAAAGTCAACCGGCAGCCGGTTGAATCGCCCGTATCTTATCGCTATAGCAATTATTGCCGTAATCTGTATTGCGGCCGTAGCCTGGGTCATGTTTCCGCTGAAACCTGCTCCTGTAGTAAACCAGAAGACCCCATTCCAGATCGCAGGTGGACTTTATTGCCAGAGTGTCGATCTCGCCAACGCCGGTAACTATAAGGATGCACTCCAGGCGGCGGATCTCGCACTGGCGCAGAACGTCAGTTCCATAACTCCACTTATCCAGTCAAACCGGGCAGGTATTCTCGTAGCGCTTAAACAGTATGACAACGCAATTGCTGCAGCAGATGCGGCAATTGCCGCACCGGGAAACCTGACTGTCCTGAGATCCATCGCATATTACAACAAGGCCAATGCACTTTATGCTCTGGGAAGAGTCACGGATGCCCGTGCAGCTTATGCAAATGCCTCCGCCCTCGACCCGACACACCAGAATATCCCCGCCGCATTCCCCTGATTGTATCATGGAAAATCCGGACGGCGACAAAGATGCCGTGCCGGCCTGAACTTTCGCATAGAACGTTCCCTGAAAAGGTGCGTGTAGTTCGCCCGCTTCCATCTCGACTGTACCGGTCAACGGGCATCTCCCCAACAACACGCGACCCGTAGTTAAAGGCAGGGGGGGTAAACGGGGCACTGCGTACCAGAGAGATATTTCACTCGTCCCTCGTCACTGACTATACCTTGAATACCTCTCTTTTGCAAATAGTGATCACACATATGGAAGGCGCAGCCCGCGTTTTTGCCGGAGATTATACCATGGCAACGCTGTCCGTTGCCGGTGATGATGGCAGCCCGGGCTGGGTAGTTACTCCCGGCGGTGCATGGTGCCGATCCCTGTATCTTGCCGGCGCACTAACGGAGGTTACCGGAGACAGCGATATGTTGCACGGCCGGCTTGCCGACCCGACCGGGGCTTTTGATGTGGTGATTGGCGGGCGCGGTGCACCGGTTGCCGGAATGATCCGGAAGATCGCGATCCCGTCTTTTGTCACGCTTTCCGGCACCGCTCAGCTCTACCGCAGGAACGGCGAGGTTGTGATATCGGTGCGCCCGGATCACGTGCTGGTGGTCGACCGTGGAATCCGGGATCAGTGGGTGCTTACAACGGCAGAATCGACCATCTGCCGGCTGGAGCGGTTGCTTGAGGCGATCGATGGAAGATCGGGTGACGAGCAGGCCCTTACCGTGATACACCACTACGGGCTGTCGCGTACTGGCCTCCGGGAAAAGGCTGCGATGGTCGAAAGGGCGATCCAGAGTGTACGGCCGACGGCCACGGTTTCGGAAGAGGGGACCGGTGTTCGGGAGATCGTCATGGAGATCCTGCGTGCAGAGGGCGGGTCGCGGGGTGTGGCGGTACAGCATGTGATCGATTGTGCAGCAATAAGGGGACTCGCGCAGGAAGTGGTGCTTGCGGCAATTGAGGAGCTGATACGGGATGACGACTGCTACCAGCCCCAGAAAGGTTATATAAAACTGCTATGAACATGGAATTTTTACCGGATGGCCCGGCACTGGTCGTCGAAGGGGAACAACGACTCCTCGTGGTCGCGGACCTGCACTTCGGGATCGAAGCAGATCTCGCCGCCCACGGCCTGCACATCCGCAGCCATAGTGCGGACAGGCTCAAACGGCTGTTGAAGACGATCGATGCTGCCAGAGCAGATATCCTTATCCTGCTGGGTGATGTCAAGCACAGTATCCCCTTCCCGACCCGGCAGGAATACGTGGAGATGCCGGGAATCCTTGAAGCGATCCGGAAACGGATCCCAATCCGGGTATTTCCGGGCAACCACGACATCGGGATCGAACGCTTTCTGGATGCCGGTGAAATCCTGCCCAAAGAGGGTGCAGTGATTGACGGTGTCGGGTATCTCCATGGCCACATGTACCCTGCCCCTTCACTCTCCTGCCACCTGATCATTTGCGGTCACCACCACCCGCTGGTCGCTATCCATGACGATGTGGGATGCGCCCTCCAGGCACCGGCATATCTCCGGGCTGATCTCGACACGGTCGCGCTGGGGCTGGTGAGTGCAGGGGACAGTCCTGCTCCGACCCGTGTTCTCCTGATGCCGGCATTTAACGAGATTGCCGGCTATGATATCTTCCAGATTGCCCGCAATCCCTTCTCTCCGGTCTCGCGGTGCATGAACACGGGTGAGGCAGAGGTTATTCTCGCTGACGGGACATATATCGGCCCGCTGCGGTCGCTGGAGTGCGATGACCAGTACTGACGGGCTGGACCCGAGAGTCCGGGCATGCATCCGGAAGCGGGGTTTTGAGAAACTCTCCGAGGCGCAGGAACAGGCAATACCGCAGGTCCTTGCCGGGAACCACTGTGTCCTGATCGCACCCACCGGAACCGGCAAGACGGAGAGCGCGATGTTTCCCGTCTTCAATGCGCTGCTCGGTATGCCGGCCGGCGGGGGGATCAAGGCGCTCTACGTCACCCCCCTGCGTTCGCTCAACCGGGATATCCTCGCACGGATGGAGTGGTGGTGCCGCGAACTCGGCCTGACGGTCGGTGTCCGGCACGGGGACACCTCCATGAGCGAGCGGCGCAAACAGGCCGTCTCCCCACCTGACCTCCTCATCACGACACCGGAGACCCTCCAGGCGCTCTTCATGGGAAAGAGGCTCCGGAAACACCTGTCGCATGTCCGGTTTGTCATCGTTGACGAGATCCATGAGATCGCCGGGAGCAAGCGGGGCGCCCAGCTCGCTGTCGCGCTTGAACGGCTCGTTGTCTATGCCGGTGAATTCCAGCGCATCGGCCTTTCTGCGACGGTCGGCAACCCGGAAGATATCGCCCGGTTTCTCTGTGGTGCGCGCCCGTGCCCGGTCGTGCAGGTGCCCGTGGCAAAACAGCTGGAGATCGATGTCCGGTTTGCCGGGGAGAGCTTTGCGCAGCAGGTAAAAGTACTCGGCCGGGCACTGGACCGGCAAGGTTCGGCGCTCGTCTTTGTGAATACCCGCGTGACTGCAGAGGCCCTCGGCCACGCGCTCTTCGAACGCGGGGACGTGGAAGTGCACCACGGCTCCCTCTCGAAAGAGATCCGGATCGAAGCGGAGGAGCGGTTCAAGCGGGGCGAGATACGGGGGCTTATCTGTACCTCGTCCATGGAGCTTGGGATCGATATCGGGCGGGTGGACCACGTGATCCAGTTCGGTTCCCCCCGCGAGGTGGTGCGGCTGGTCCAGCGGGTGGGGCGTGCCGGTCACCAGCTCAATACCGTCTCCCATGGCACCATCCTTGCGACCGGCTTTGACGATCTTCTGGAGTCTCTCGTGATCGCCCGCAGGGCACTGGCAAACGAGATCGAACCGGTCGTGCCCGATATCAATCCCGGCGATGTGCTTGCCAACCAGGTCGCCGCTATCGCCGTTGAGTACGGTGAGATAGAACGGTCGCGGATCCGGGAAATCGTGGAGCGTACGGCGGTATTTTCCGGCTTCGGTACGCTGCTGGATGATGTCTGCCGGCAACTCGAGGAGCACCGCATCATCCGCGTTGATGGCGATCGGATCATCACGACCACCCGCGCCCGGCGGTACCTTGCCGGCAACCTCTCGATGATCCATGACGAGCGCAAGGTGCCGATCTACGATATGGTCTCGCGACGGACGGTTGGCACGCTTGACGAGTCGTTTGTCGTCGGCTGGGTGAACACCGGCGCGGTCTTCATCACGAAAGGGCAGCTCTGGCGGGTACTTGAGTTTGCAGATGGCCGGCTTACGGTCGAGCCGGCAAAAAAAGCGCAGGGAGAGCTCCCGTCATGGGAAGGCGAGCAGATCCCGGTCTCGTTTGCCGTTGCCCGGGAGGTGGGCAGTATCCGGCGGGAACGCACGGTCGGCCGGTATACCGCTGAAAAAGAGAGCCTTGCCTTTGCCCTGCATTTCCTCTCGGAGATGGACAAGAACCGGTCCCTGATCCCGACCGACCGGTTTGTCACGCTGGAACCCGCCGAGGAAGGCGTTCTCTGTAATATCTGCGCCGGCCATAAGGCAAACGAGGCACTGGGCCGGGTGCTCTCCATCCTGATCTCGGCCCGGTACGGCACCACCGTCGGCATCGAGCTGGACGCGTACCGGATCCTGTTGCGCCTCCCCCCCTCGATCCGGGCTGCCGATCTCCGCGATCTGCTGGGCAGCCTCGACCCCGCCCACCTGCCCGGCATCCTCCGCCTCGCCCTCAAGCGGACGGCGCTCTTCAAATGGAAGCTGGTGCAGATCGCAAAAAAGTTCGGGGCCATCGATCCTGACGCGGATTACGAGAAGATCAGCATCCAGCGCCTGCTCGATTATTTTGATGATACGGTTGTCCAGCAGGAAGCATACCGGGAACTGCTCACCGGTTACATGGATGCGGATACCGCTGCCGGTATCGTGGCGGAGATCCAGGCAGGCACGGTTACCATGGCAATCGGCCCCCGCTCATTGATCGGGGCGGCAGGACTCCTCTCCTCCCGGGACCATATCCCCCCACCGACCGCTGACCAGGCAATCCTAGCGACCCTGAAACGGCGCCTTGAACAGGACGACGTGGTACTGGCCTGCATGAACTGCCGGAACTGGAAGAGCCGCACCGTGGTCTCCCGCGTACCCGAACACCCGCAGTGCCCGAAGTGCGGGGCGCGCCTGATCGCGGCGTTAAAGTCGTACGAGGAAGAGGCGTACGCCGTAGCCGCAAAAAAGAAGAAAAACGATGAGGACCGTGCTATCGAACAGCGGCTGATGAAAAACGCAAATATTGTCCTTTCCAGCGGGAAAAAAGCGGTGATAGCGCTCTCCGCACGGGGCGTGGGGCCGGAAACCGCCTCCCGGATCCTTGCGACGCTGACGGATGGCGATGCTTTCTACCGCGAGATCCTCAAGGCCGAGCGGACCTTCATCCAGACGCACCGGTATTGGGTATAGGAACGCATCTTTTTTCCGGGCATCACAAAGACCGGATGGCGACCTGGCAGAAGCCGGCTCATTCCTGCTGCTGTGGCATTACCCCAAACCGGGAACCGGGCTGGACATGCCGAAGGCTATTGAACTACGAAGTGACCTCAGGTCACCAGTGGACAGGTCACTACTGGAGCAGGTTTCCCCGGCTGAATATTCGTTTTTGCCGGAAACGGTGGGGTTTTTAAGCGATGAAAACGATGTAAATAAGGCAGGCACATAGTAAAACAGGTCCCGGTGGGGTAGTGGACATCCTAGAAGCCTGCGGAGCTTTTGACCCGGGTTCAAATCCCGGCCGGGGCGTATCTTTTTGAGGTTGGAGTCCCGAAGGGACCTGTTAGCTATTTGAATATGCACCGGAACACCTCTGGCATGAGTCAGAAGGAAAAGCGTGCACCAACCAGTCAGGACCGAGCTTTTCATATTCTCCGGCCTGGCGCGGCAGAGAATTATCTCGCGTTCCATCTGAAGAAACAGTCCATTTCACAAGAAGATGGGAAGTACATCACCCAGTTTGTCAACGAACTTCGAGCTTCAAATAATATCGGCAAAAGTCGTGTTTTCAAGATTATTTCTGTCCTTGTAAACTGGAGACGGATGATCCCTGAATATAAAAGTTGTAATATCGGAGATTTGTATCAAGGGATTGAAAAGCTCAAAGAATGCGGTTACCGCCAAAATACCCAACGAGATTATATCATGTTCCTCCGGCGGTTCTACAAATGGCTGATAGAGAACAAGTTCTCATCTGTTCCGCTTGAAAAAATTGTGAAGATCAAAGCACCGGGCAGTGATATGATGACAAAGACTGCTGCGGATCTCCTTGACGAGATGGAGGTCCTCGCAATGATCAAAGCTTGCCTGAACAATCGCGACCGTGCCCTCATCAGTGTTCTGTATGAAGGCGCATTCAGGATCATGGAACTCGCCACATTGACGTGGAGCCAGGTGAAGTTCGATGAGTACGGTGCCGTGATCAACGTCGACCTGAAGACAGAACGGCCACGTTACATACGACTCGTCAGCTCGGTTCCCCACCTGGCGACCTGGATGAAGGATTATCCCTATCCGCCGCAAGGCAACGCCTTGGTTTTTATCTCGGCCAAACACTATCCGCTCCAGTATGAGAGCGTGAATGTGCAATTGAAGAAGATTGCACGTCGTGCGGGCATAAAAAAACGCGTGACACCGCATTTATTCAGGCATTCGAGAATTACCCATTTACACCGGCAGGGGTGTAGTGAAGCTGTTCTGAAGATGATGGCCTGGGGCCATCAGGGAACCCGGATGATGGCAGTCTACTCTCACCTAACCGGCAATGATATCGATGGAGAGATATTGCGCTTGAATGGGATCCAGCAGCCTGCCATTATTAGTAATCAAGCCATGCAGGTAATGCAGTGTAAACACTGCATGACGTTCAACGAACCCGGTTCAAAATTTTGTGGCCGGTGCGGATTGCCCCTGAATGAAAAAGAACAACGGTCTATGAACCAGATTGTCAGAGAAATCGAATGCAATCCCTTATATCTTACTCTAATGGAAGAAATGAAAACGAAGATTACTGAACTGCAGTCAGACGGGTGAGTTTGAGTCTGCGCGCTTTCAATTTTTAAGTGAAATAATTATTCCGATATCTCAACAAGAGACCACAAAGGAGAGTAATAAAAAATAAATTTTTATTCAATACGCCTTTGTTCAAGCCCTTGATACAAATTCTTCCAGAATTGTTTTGTTACATATTCTTCTGGGCACAAATCATCAGGATCAGGTTCAGCATTGAAATTCGGGAACGGTATTTCATCATCACGAGACCATACCGCAATCTGTCCACCGGGCATGAGTAATTCAACCAGATTCCATGTAACTTCAGACTCCTTTTCAGGTCGCCGCATGATAGCCGCGAGTTCCTTTGACGCACCCCACATTCGGGTTGATGTCACCCATATCAAAGCATTGAACAGGAGCTCGCCATCTGTCCATGGCTCCTCACCACTACCAAACTGTTTAGTCATGTATTTCATGAGGTAATTCCGGATTGAGTGAATCGATTCATCAGACCGTTTTGAAGTTACTTCAATGCCCGATCATATGATCCCTCATGGTATATCTCACTCCAAAGACCCGCAGAAGAATAAGCCCGTAAAACGCCCGGATTGGCAAACGGACGATCCCGATTTCCGGCTGGAGTGGAAGAGATGTCCACGCCCATAGAAAAGTCTTTGGAAATCGCCTCTTTTGTAGGAATGTTCAATTTACGGGGGATCCAGCCCTGCAATACAGAAGCGTTCTAAGGCCACCTGTTTTTGGGATGGGTTTTGGTCGATCCCACATGAGATCGGTCACTGGAAGGCCAATAGCGACCGTTTGTACGGGGGGTGTTAAAAAACACGTTTTAATCGGTTATTTCTGAGAACAGAATGGCTATAACCGTTTTTATCCCGGTACCCGATTCAGCAGTCTCCTCAATTCTGTAATTGAATGTTCTCTGTCTAAAATCTCCTGATTACCTTGGTGTACTATTTAGGATTGATCAATTACGTTGGCGAACTCTTTTTTCAAAGAAACTAAAAGTATAAACCTCTAAACTTTGTCTTTTTGTCTCCACGTTTTTTTGTTATTCAGGAATTTTATTTTGATCTGCTTTTATTTGATTTAATAAAATATTTTTTTGTCTTTCCGTGGTTAAATATGCTAATATAAGCCACCGTCGCGTCCATAAAAATGCAATGAAAAAACCATCTGCAAATCCGTACAATATAATTGCAATTCCAAATATTCCACTCATCGACCAATTGCCTAGCGCCGGAGTAATAGCAGTTGATAATGCTTGTAAAAAACCTGGAACCTGACCGATCTGCGTTAATCCTACCCCTACCAAAATTTTTGTTAACCAATCAGAAATTTGTTCGAGGTTCGTGCTTGCAATATAATCTTGGGAGAGATTTACATTATTTTGTAATTCAAGTGGCTTTCCGTCATCTCCTAGTTTAGGCTCTTTTTTATTACCTTGATTTTGGTTGGTTGCATACGCTTGTGTATGAGGAACTCCAAAGAGAAATCCTATTAGAGCTCCGATAAAAGCTGCCATACCTGCAATTAATGAGCCAATTCCCCAAATGGCGAGCATTTGTGGAAAAGATGGCCATGCTTGAAGTGAAAACAGACCTATTGGTACAATTTCAAGTAACAGTATAAGAAAAAGAAGCGGAATTGGCATATGAACATAAGTCATATTCGGATCCGCTTTTGTTGGGAAAAAAATATCCCATAATGTTTGAAATCTACCTTTTGTCTCTCCCGGGGCAGTCATAATTACGGGTATAATTTCTAGTATATTAAATATCTGTAAAAATATTGTTTTATTTTCAATTTTTCAAAATGTCCGAAAATTTTCCGGATTTTTTTTAAAAAACGGTCGACAACCTTCCCGGCCGTATTTGAAAATTTTTTATTAACCGCAGCAAATCAAAAAAAAAAAAAAATAACGTTTCAAAGGGCCGGTTTTGTCTTCAGTGCGGCGACCAGCAGTTCGACACCCGCCTCGATGTCATGGATGTCGAGCACCTCCACCGGGGAATGGATATACCGGGCCGGAGGGCTTATGGTGGTGCTCGGCACGCCGCCTTTACTGAGGTGGATGGCGGTCGCGTCGGTCGTTCCTCCGGTGCCGACTTCAAACTGGATGGGTATATTATGGGCATCTGCCGTCTCTTTGAGCCATTTCACGAGCTTACGGCTGGCGATCAGCCCCCGGCCGCTGCCGTCCACAATCGTGATCACCGGTCCTTTCCCCATCTCCACTGCCGCGTCCTTCATCTCGATGCCCGGGTGGTCGCCGGGGATCGTCACGTCGGTCGCGATGGCCCAGTCGGGGTCGATGGTAAACGCGCTGGTCTTTGCCCCTTTCAACCCGACTTCTTCCTGAACAGTGAATACACCGTAGACCGTGAACGGGGAGTCGAGCTCCTGGAGCGTCTTTATCAGCATGACAACACCGGCACGGTTATCAAACGCCTTTCCCGTCACCCGGTTGTTCGCGAGCTCGGTAAACTCGCGATCGATCGTGACGGGCGTGCCGATCTCGATGCCGAGCGCCTCTGCCTCACTCCGGGTCCGGGCGCCGATATCGATGAACATGTCCTCCGTCTTTACGCCTTTCTTGCGCTCCTCCTCGTCCATCATGTGCGGGGGTTTGCCGCCGATCACTCCGTAACACTGCCCTTTTGTGCCGTGCAGGATCACGCGCTGGTTATAGAGGGTCGGGGCATACCACCCGCCAAGGGTTGCAAAACGGATGAATCCCTTATCATCGATGAATTTGGCCATGAGCCCGATCTCGTCCATGTGGGCGGCAAGCATCACTTTGTACCGGTTTCCCTTTTTGACCGCGATCAGGTTTCCCATCGCGTCCTCATGCATCTCATCGACATACCCTTTGAGTTCTTTCTTTATGACCGAGAATACACTGCCTTCGCTGCCCGAAACGCCGTGAGCATTGGATAACTTCTTCAGGAGTTCCTTTACCATCTTATTCACCTTTTGCCTGTTCGATCCTGTCAAGCGCCCGCCGGAGGTTTTCGCGTGATGCCGCATAGCTCAGCCGGGCATACTCCGGTGCATTGGCACCGAATGCGGAGCCCGGGGTCAGGATTACCCCCTTGTCGATGATCTTCTGTGCCAGCGACGGTTTCATAGGGACGAATGCATAAAACGCTCCTTCCGGCAAGGGGAATGAAAAACCCATTCCAGACAGTCCTTCGCAGAGAAGGTCCCGCCGTGCACGGTATTCGTCACGCATCTGCCGTACTACCTGCTGGTCACCGGTATAAGCGGCAACCGCTGCATACTGGGAAACTGAGGTGGCACACGCCTGGCAGTACTGGTGCACCTTCAGGCACTGCCCGACCGTCTCGGTTGATGCGGCAAGGTAGCCAAGCCGCCAGCCGGTCATCGCATAGGTCTTGCTTGCCGCGTTGATCGTAATGACGTTCTCCCCGAAGCGGGCTGCGCTCCAGTGCTCCCTGTCGTAGATGAAATGCTCATAAACTTCGTCACTGACAACTGTTACCCCTGCATCATCCGCGCACTCCACGATCGCCCGGATGGACTCCTTACTCTCGACCGCACCTGTGGGATTTGCCGGGGAGTTCAGGACAAAGATCCGGGCGCCATCCATCATTTCCTTTGCCTGTTCAACATCAATATGGAAGTTCCAGTCGAGCGGAACGCTGACCGGGCGCCCTCCGGCGATTGTTGCCAGGGCCGCATAGGAAACAAAACCCGGGTCGGCGCAGAGCACCGGATCCCCCTCATTTACCAGCGCCTGCATCACGATATGGAGGGCCTCGCTTGCGCCGGCGGTAACGATAAGCTGGTCGGGACTATACGTAAGCCCGTTCTCTGTTTTGAGTTTATTGCAGATGGCACTGCGGAGTTCGGGTATGCCGGTATTATTGGTATACCCGGTCTTTCCCTCCCGGATTGCCCGGATCGCCGCGTCCTTGATGTGCTGCGGAGTATCGAAATCCGGCTGCCCGAGTCCGAGGTTGATGGAATCAGCTCCTGCTGCTTCGAATATCTTCCGTATCCCGGAGATCTCAATTCCAGTCACCCTGCGGGAAAATGATTCTTTCATGGATTTTGTTCCTCGTATCTCATTCGATGTTCGCATGCCGGTTCTTGAGAGCGGTCTCGTCGGTCTGCGTGATCTCCATCAGCCGGGAGATCACCGCGTCGGCAAAGATCATGGAGGCCGTCTCGAAGAGTGTGCCGAGAGGCGCAAATGACTTGTGATCCCCCAGCATCTGGCGGATCTCAAACTCGGCAGCGTCGTCCTTCACATCGTCACGGTACTGCTCGATGATCACCATGCAATCCGCAATTCTGCCGATCCGGGAATCTGCGTTCGCGGTGATCAGGCAGATATGCGCACCGATCTCTTTTCCCGTCTCTGCGATATCTGCGACCGTCTTCGTCTTTCCCGACCCGGAAAAGACCACCATGAGATCCCCCCTGTTCAGCGCCGGCGTGATGGTCTCGCCGATTACATATGCATGCATACCCAGATGCATGAGGCGCATGGCAAATGCCTTTGCCACAAGCCCCGATCGTCCCGCTCCCATGACGTAAATACGCCTGGCATTCAGGATCTCAGCGATAAATTTTTCGACATCCTCATCGGAGATCGAGTTGGCAATCGCCCGGATCTTTGATGCCATCAACCGCATCATTTCCTGAACCCTGTGAGTTTCCATCCTTCTCGCACAAAGATGCAATTCCATAGTAGATGAGAATTTCGTACCGGGTGGTATACATCTCAACAGAACCCGGCAGCCATAAGAAGGAATTCCCGTTCCGATAGGAAATGTCCCCCCCTCGCGTATGGCCATCATGCCATCGGGACTCTTGCCCCGGTGACGTCACAAACGTAGATAAGGGGTGTGACCATGCAAAATCAGATTTTTTTCAGGCCGGCTCTCCCGGTTACTTCATGGACTGTCTGGGCGGTACCGGGTGATATCGCCATACGACACCAGTTTCTCTCCCTCAAGCACTGAAACTGCACCATGGCCGCTGCAGATGAGGCATCGCCGGCCTGATCCGGATAACTGCCGATCGGTTCTACCCGCAATTTCGAGCAGTGCCCTGCGTTCTTTCCGGGCCAGATCGCTGTCGACATTGACTGAGGTGACAAGGAAATCAGCAAGCGAGCTGTACTTCGCCCGCTCCGGTGTGAGACTGGAAAAATTGATCACGCTGTCTGCCGTGAAGAGCAGCCCGCGGGAGTCGGAGTACAGGTAGATCTGCCCGAAGGTATGCCCCCCTAATCCTTCGAGCACCGTAAGATCAAGATCACCGATACGGAGGGTGCCAAGGGTCGGGAATATTGAGCAGGGCGGTTCGCCGGAAGGCAGCAGGCACCGGGTCTGCTGTGGCGGCCGGAATTGTGAAAAAAGGTTGATCATCCTTGTATAGAATGCTTCCAGCAGGGAATGTTCGCTCCGCGAGCCATAGGCCCGGTTGTTCCGGCGGATGATCTCCAGCGTTCCCGGATGCATCAGGATCTCAATCGGGAAGAAACCGGCCGCACCACAGTGATCTGCGTCCGCGTGGGTCACGATGATCTGCCGGAACCGTTGTTCACTGTCGAGGCCGAAACGGGCAAACATCCTCATGACATCGGCGTGGTATATCCCATAACCCGTGTCGATCATCAGGGCCTCGTGCGGTGACTGGAGAACATAGATGCTCCCTCCGCATGGCATCTGAAAACAGAGGAGATTTACCAGGTCCGTGACTGCAATCTGTTGGACATCAGCATAAAAGCGGTCCCCGGTTGTTTTCCGCAATGTCCTGCCGGTGGTGAGCACACTGTCAAAAACCTGCCGCGGGTCATTGCCACGGTTCATCAGCTCCTGCGCGATATGGTTGGTATCGGCAAGAAACGAGAAAAGAAATGCGTCTTCAGATTCGCCGATAAGCTCACGGAACTCCTGTGCGAGGCGGACGTAAAATACAGTATCATCAAGATGCCGGCCGGTCGTATCGTATTCAAGTATCTCCAGCCGGTAGCGGGACTTCAGCTGGTTGAGCAACTGGTCGACAACTGCCGGGTCTTCCAGGTTCAGGCTGACGGTCAACCGCTCCGGATGACGGCCCGCATCGTCAAAATCAACAAAAGCAATATTTGCCCGGGCCCGGGTGGTATAATCGAGAAATTCACAGAGGGAACCTGACCGGTGCGGGAGGTAAACGTAACACTTGAGAAAACTCATCGGTCTCAGGGAAGTCTGCAGGAAACCAAGAACTGCAAGATCCCCGGTTATTCTCGCGTATGATTCCTCTGATGCGGTCACTTCAAAGAAAACCGTATATGGGTCAATTCTCCGGTCAAACTGGAGGCGGTTGATATTTCCGTCATATTTTTTAATGGTTGCTGCAGCCTGCTGCAGAGATCCGGGTTTATCCGGAACGCGGGCGAGAAAACTAAACTTTTTCACGATCGGACCCAGTTTATAGTTTCATTATGGGAATTCGTTTCGTTATAGGTTGCGATCGGATATTCACAAAAATCGGCACCCTTGAATAATTACTACCTATCCCGTATGGGAAAAGAAAATCAGGAAAAAGATTATCTCTTCTTTACTATCAGGAACAGGATCATCGCGCCAGTAACACCACTGATGGCAACCAGCGGCGAAAGCGGCGCATGGGTCGGAATCGGGGATGTGGTAACTACAGGAGTTATGGTCGTTCCCGCAGGAATGCTTTCAGTACCGTTTATGCCAGGCGATGATACGCTTGTCGTCACGGTAGTAGACGGTGTGATGGGTGCTATGACCGTGAGGATTGTATTCAGGCTTTGGGTCATTTTCAGTGGGTTGCTGACAACAATCGAGTATTTTCCCGGCGGCATATCTACGTGGAAGCTATAATAGAAATACCCGGTTGCACTGACCGGCCCTTCAAAAAAACGCAGGTTATTTCCTGAGGGATCAGTAACCGCAATATTGACAGAACCGATGTCGTTCTCTGTATCGCCAATCACCTGTACATAATCCCCCGGTTGCGCCGGGTTCGGGGTTACGTTAATGGAGAATATCGGTCTCCTGATCATGACCGATGCAGCTGCACTCTGGTCAGGATAGAGATTGTCAGTTGCCGTCAGGTAATACCGTGCCGTCTGCAGCATTATGTCACCCTGAATATTCGACGTGTCCCACAAAAACATCCATGTACCGGATGAATCGACAGCAGCCGTATTTCCCGATCCGGGTGTTCCGGTCAGGTTGTAGGGTGGGACGCCCTGCGGGGAAAGACCCGGACCGGTGATTTTTATCACAGTCATATTGCTGAACGTGTCCTGCCCGACAAACATAATGGTATCCCCGATATAATAGCCGCCGGCTCCCTGGTATGCCATCGTGATCGTTTTGTTCTCCGCAGAAACAGGTCCGATCATACAGAGAATCAGCACAACGACAATCGCAACCGGAACTATTTTCAGGACAAGCTTCGTATGCATTTTCTGCCTCGTATAAAAAGATTATCGTTCTTATAAGAATAAATCTTTTTATAATTGTACTTCCATTTAGCCCCGGTTTGCTGGATTTACCCCAAGTCGGGTTTTATCCGGTCTATGTACTGATAACGAAACTATATGTATTTTTACAGAACATTTCTATTCCGGAGGCTTGACCGATGACCGACGTTGAAGCGGCAATAAAAACCGGAGAAGAACGCCTGAAATCCAGAATGGTGGAAATTTCACAGGCATTTTCCTATGATGAGACCGCATATCACCTTCCGGTCTCATTTGCCCTTACGGGAATTGCAGTCCATGATCGTGCTACTGCTGCTGATGTGTTTGCCCGCATGAACCATAATCCGCTGATCGCATCGGAATGCCTGCTCGCACAAAAGACCGCTGTCGCAGGACGGGAATTGCCCCCTTACACGGGATTCATCAGCGATACGGCCATCAGGAAACTGGGGTACTCGCTTGTTGACGGGAGTATTCTCGGAATCGCTCTTATTGTGGGCACCCCGGAGAGCGCCGGCAGCGCAGCGGCTATCTGCCGTGAGCTGCAGGAAAAATACATGCTGACATTCCTTGCCGGCGGGGTCATTCCCTCTCTTTTGGAGTCAGGAGTAAAACTCGGTCTCGAATACCGGCTCGTACCCCTTGGCCCGACGCCGGCATATGGCATCCATTTTGTCGATATTGTCGCCAGGGTTGCCATGATGTTTGGCGGCGTTACACCGGGCGATGCACACCGTCTGCTGGCCTATGCGGCTGAACGAGCCAAGGCTATCGTGATCGTATTTCCAGGACTGAACAACGAGGAAATTGCGCTTGTTGATGGTATGAGGGTGCTCGGGTTCCCCATCCTCTCTCTCGGGGATTATACCGGTGGAGAATGGATGCCGGCGAAACCGGATGATGTCGTCCGGAGAGGGATGGAATTAAAGGGCATCCGGGTCACGGTCACCGCCATTCCCATTCCCATGGGGTGCTCACCGGCATTTGAGGGCAAGAGTATACGGAAAGAGGAGATGTACGTGGAGTTCGGCGGTGGCCGGTCGCCTGCTTTCGAGCTGCTGATGATGCGTAGTCCCGGGGAGATCAAGGATGGTCAGGTCAGGGTGATCGGACCTGAGATCGATGCGATGAAAGAGGGATCGGCAAACCCTCTCGGGATCCTGATCGAAGTCGCCGGGAAAACGATGAAGAAGGATTACGAACCGGTACTCGAACGACGGATCCACAATTTTATCAACTATGGCGAGGGGTCGTGGCATGTCGCCCAGCGCGATCTCATCTGGGTCAGGCTCTCAAAAGAGGCCGTGGCAAAAGGCGTGAAGATCGAGCATCTCGGAAAACTCCTCGCGAGCAAGTTCCGGATGGACTTTCCCCAGCTCCTGGATGCGGTCGCGGTGACGCTCATCACCGATCCGGAAAAAGTCCTTATGGCGAAACAGGAGGCAGAAAAAGTCTACGCGGAACGGGATGCCCGGATAAAGGGAATGCGGGATACAGAAGTCAACACCTATTATTCCTGCACGCTCTGCCAGACTTTTGCCCCAAACCATGTCTGCATTATCACCCCTGAGCGGCCGGCCCTCTGCGGGGCGATCAGCTGGCTTGACGGGAGGATCGCTTACGAGATCGCGCCATCCGGTGCCAACCAGCCGGTCGAGAAAGGCGCACTCATCAACGCGCAGAACGGGGAATACGAAGGTGTAAACCGTTTCGTAAAGAAGGCCAGCCATGGGGAAGTCGAGCGCTGCTCGCTCTACAGCGTAATGGAATACCCGATGACCTGCTGCGGGTGTTTCGAATGCATCGCCCTCATGCTGCCGGAAGTGAACGGGATCATGGTAGTGAACCGGGAGTTCAAGGGAATAACCCCTTCCGGTATGACGTTCTCGACCCTTGCCGGGACCATCGGCGGCGGGGCCCAGACACCCGGGTTTGCCGGCATTTCCAAAAACTATATTCTTTCCGAAAGGTTCCTGCAGGGGGAAGGCGGTATCGAGCGGCTCGTCTGGCTTCCGTCCCAGCTGAAGGAGGAGTTAAAGCCGCGCCTGGTCAGGGTGCTGGAAGCACGGGGGCACCCGGATCTCTTTGACAAGATTGCCGATGACACACATGCGATCACGATTGAAGATCTGACTGCATTCCTTGAGCGGGTCGGGCATCCGGCACTTACCATGAAACCACTGGTGTGAGGGGACCAGATGGTATTAGATCTGAATTTCGGCTGGACCGGCACCATAGGAGAAGTCGTCCTTGGTGCAACGCGATCTGACGGAGGGACGCGGAACATCTCCTACCGGGTCGGCGGGGGCACTACCCTGCCGTTCATCGGCACTTCCGCGCCGGTGCCGCTCATCGCGTTTGAGATCTGCGATGATACGCGGTACTGGTCACCGATCATCACCGAATTCTGTGGAGATATTGTCCATGATACCGGTGCATGGGCAAAGGCTGCGGAGAACCGATATGATGCCGATCTGATCCGGCTCCATATGACCAGCACGAAACAGCGCGATTTTTCTGATATCATATCGGTAAGAAGAACGGTCGAAACGGTGCTTTCAGCAACCGGCCTGCCCCTGATCATCGAAGGGAGCAACGAACCTAAGATTGACAGTGACGTATTCCAGCGGTGCGGCGAGGCAGGCCAGGGAGAGCGTCTCCTGCTGGGGACCGCCGAAGCGGGCCGGTACCGGAGCATCGCTGCCGCGGCCCTCGCGTATAACCATTCCGTGATCGCGCAATCCCCGATCGACATCAACCTCGCAAAACAGCTCAACATCCTTCTCCGCGAGATTGGGGTTCCCCGGGATCGCATCCTTATCGATCCCTATACTGGTGCGCTCGGGTACGGGTTCGAGTACTCGTATTCTGCCATGGAGAGGATACGGTTCTCTGCACTGAAAGGGGACACCGATCTTGCCATGCCCATGATCTGTGCGCCATCGGACACACTCACGATAAAAGAAGTCCGCGAAGCGGAAGGAGTGACGCGCACCGGCATGGCCGTTGAATGGGAGTTCTATACCAGTCTTGCAGCAGCTGTTGCCGGCGCCGAAATCATCTGCGTCCGCCACCCGATGACCATCGGCATGCTCAGGCAGGCATTTGCCGGACTCATACCCGCGAGACTGGTACGGGAGAGGTGAAGTGAGTGGCACTCAAGGCACTGGATATCTACAAGCTCCTGCCCAAGAAGAACTGCAAGGAGTGCGGGGACCCTACCTGCCTCACCTTTGCGATGAAACTTGCCGGCGGGAAGGCGGATATCGACCTCTGCCCGTACCTTGATGAGCACGCGAGATCGGTGCTCGGGGCCACGACCCGTCCGCCGATACAGCTCGTCAGGATCGGTGTCGGCGAGCGTTCGTTCGGTATCGGTGAAGAGGTCGTCCTCTACCGTCACGAGAAGACGTTTTACCATCCCCCGGGCATCATGTTCAGGGTGCTTGACACCCAGACCCCGGAAGAGATCTCCGCGGTAACCGCTCGGGTCCGGGACGAGACATTGACGAGGATAGGAGCCGACCTGCACTTCAGCGGTACCGCGATTGTCAATGTAACCGGCAAGGCCGATGCGTATGCAAAGGCCGTTGCGGCAGTTGAGAAGACTGCGGGTCTTCCCGAAGTCCTGATATCGGAGAACCCGGACGCACTGGCTGCGGCACTGGTGCAGTGCGGGAGCTACCGCCCCCTTGTCCATGCCGCCACACCGGAGAATTACCGGCAGATGTGCGCCTTCGCAAAGCAGCATGGGTGCCCGCTTGCGGTAAAAGCCGGGGATCTCGACACCTTGATGAAACTGGCAAAGGACTGTACTGCTGAAGGCGTATCCAGACTCGTGCTGGACCCCGCTCCCCGCACCCTCGGAGATTTTATCACCCGTTCGACAACGATCCGACAGCTCGCGATCACGCGGGTTGCCCCGGATCTCGGGTACCCGGTATTCCTGGACGCAACGAAATTTGTACCGGAAGACGCCGCCATCGCACTGGGGATCACCAAGTATGCTTCGCTGATTGTCACGTCCCCTCTCTCTCCGGCTTCGGCCAAAGCAGCCCTCACGCTCCGTCAGAACATCTATACCGATCCCCAGAAACCGATCCAGATGAACCCCGGCCTCTACCGGGTCGGGTCACCGGGCAAAGATGCCCCGGTGCTCCTGACCGTGAACTTCTCTCTCACCTTCTTCACGCTCCAGGGATACCTCGAGTCCACCCGGATCCCCTGCTTCATGCTCATTGTCGATACCGAAGGGCTCTCGGTACTTACTTCGGTCGCCGCCGGAAAACTCAACGAGACGCTGGTGAGGGATTCGATCCGGAAATTCGAGGTTGAGAACGAGGTTTCCCACAAAACGCTCATCATCCCTGGTTATGCCGCCCCCCTCTCCGGAAGGATCGAGGAGGCGACCGGCTGGAAGGTGATGGTCGGGCCGCGGGATGCGGCGGAGATCGGCGAATACCTGCAAAAATACATGCAGGGATCCCCACAATAATCTATATTCAACGGGTTCATCCTGACCCATCCACCGAATGTACAGGTAGCTCCTTTTTTGGGGAACTCGTTCTGGCTAGAATCATTATTTTACGTCGTGGTTTTATTGTGCACAGTTGTCGCCACGTATACGATCTGGCAAAGCACAGTGGATTAATCCGATTATTTCCGAGAGATCGGAGTGTGGCCCCGCAATGAAATATCCGCCTGTTCTTATCTTCAGTCTAATCTTCCTTGTAGAAGCAGCTCTCGCCGTACCTTTTGGCACTACTGTCACAGTCATCGGAAACAATAACGCCACGTTCACTGTCTCAAGCTGTGCAGCTACCGGTGCTGGTTTGGATACGGCATATCGCCTCCCACACTCAATGTCTGGACGGCAACGACCGCCACTGGCACCTATACCGAAGCCGGCAACACGCCAACTCTGGGACAGCGGGAAAAAGGATTCCTTCATTCACCGGTTCGTCAGTATCATGATTATGGATATCCGGCTGAAACTGTTCGCATCAAAAGAGCTCCGGCAGAAATGGAGCGAATACCAGCGGTTTTCCCTGCTGGCACGAGAGGAGAAATAATTATATCGACGCATAAACGCCACTATAATTTATTTCAAATATCTGGGATTTATACGCCGGGATAACGGTAGTGTTCCCATAAATTAAGTTCTGGTAATTATATTTTGGATTGACCTCCATGGTGAGCATGGCAAGCAGCGCATAATTATCGAGGCACTTTGCATTGTAATACCTGTCATATTCCGAGTCATTGGCAATAAGACGCTGGTTGATTATCTGTGGGTTATAAAGTCTGGCGATGGGATAAAATATTGATTCGTCGATTGCATTGGGTTTACCAAGAATAAAACTGGTGGTATTGAAGTAGACGTAATCATATCCGTTTATCTCTACGGAATGCTGCCCGATATAATTATAGATATCATTCTGAATGTTCCCGGAAACAACCCAATTCATGCATAATCCCTGGCATAACAGAATGCTGGCCCCGATTAAAACCATAATGAGAATCTGCCTGACCTTCATAGTTGAAAAATAACCGATAGCCAGGACCACCAGCATGGCAAACCCGATATCAATAAACTCAAAGGACCGGGTTGGCAACCCGCCGGATAACAGATTGCCACGGATAATAAACGGGGCGGCGAATGCGGCAATAATTATTATCGATATCACAATCAGTGGGAAATTGCGGATCTGCGGTAATTGTTTCGGAATATTGAATTTGAAAAGTATATACAGCAATACCACATCGAGAGAGATTACGCCTATGATAATGAGGCCGATCGCCTCAAAACCGTTGATTGCATAGAGGATTTGCCGGAAGATGGTAAAGACGGAAACACTTACAAAATCAATGATATTATGAAGAATATCCCAGGATATCAGATTGCTTACATCATTGCCCCACGTTGTATATTCTTTGCTTCCAATCCCAAACCATGATGTTAACCTTACCAGGAGATTAAAGATCAATGGGACGCCGAACAGAAACGATAATTTATAATCTTTCTTGCGAAGCACATCATACGAGAGGAAGATTAACGGGAGCGCGATCCCGCTTTCATAGGTGAACAATCCGAGGGTGTACGCAACAAGAGAATACCACAGGTAATGTTTCTTTTCCTTGTTGATGTATGTATAAAACGATACAAGGTAAAATAGTGAATATGAAGCGAATGCAAAAACCGCCCATGGATAGATTTCATCCTTATTGAACAGCACACAATAAACGGCGGCAATCAGGAATGGGTAAAGTTCGGAAGAGCAATCAAAATCCGAAAAGAGCTTCCGTACAATCAGGTACACCAGAATCAGGACAACGGAAGAAGTGATGAATCCGATGATATGATAAAGGAGAACGTAATTCTGGAGGATCTGCCCTTGGAATTTATAAATCATCCAGAGGGCGGGCCTGCCGGGAGTAAGAAAAAGGGAAGTATATGATAAATTAAAGGGGGACGATGGATTGACCAGTACGCTCCAATCATCGCTATAAAATTTGTACTGAAGTAGGAACAGATAATTAGTAATGAGATTTAAGACGAGCAATGTGGCGTAATACTTATTTCGGGTAATTAATTGCCATATTTCCTTTAATCGTTCATTTTGAATTGAAAACAAACCGGTTCACCATGAAATAGTTGAATGGATATGATATGCATACCTGAACGCATTTGGCGATGAGCGGAATCAAGTGTGCATAAGTTATGAAAATAAAAATCAGGGTATTGCTTACCCCAAGAGATATGATTGATGTAATAAAGAATACGAAGATATGTTTTACTATTGGGATATCTCCAGAGTATTCAAATGTGATGTGTTTATGAAAGAAAAAAGCAATGATGACCGCACAGGTAAACGAGATTGAATTTGAGATTAAAAAATTGATTCCCAATACCACAGTAAAAAAAGTGAAGATTAGAACGTCTGAACCTGTAGATAACAGACCCCCAAGAAAATATTTTGGGAATCGCGCCCTGTTATTCATGATTGTGACATACCGGAGATGGTTATCTTCCTGATCAGTTCCAGAAACCCCTTAAAAATTACCGGGATGTTGTGGGGTTTTCTCAACCTTTTGAGGTAAACCCAGATAATCCGGGGCCGTAAATAAAAACCCCGATAAAACTTTTTAAAATAATTCACCAGTGTTTCTTCATCAAGGCCTGCAGGGATAAAACTGGGTTTGAACATATCCAGGTTGTCACTGTGGAGGACGCCATACTGATCATAATTGCCATATAAAGCCGAACCAGGGAACGGTATCATGAATGATGCAAGTGCGGATTGTAACTTTAAATCCAGAGATAACTTCAATGTTTTATCGAGACTATCTTTCGTCTCACCCGGAGATCCCAGAATGAAAAATCCGCAGGGTTCTATTCCGGCCTCATACGTCCAGTTTATTACTTTGTATATTTCTTCAAGCGTGATCTCTTTTTTCAGGATATTCAGAATCCTCTGGTCCCCACTTTCGATGCCGTACCATATCTGCCGGAACCCGGCCTTTTTCATCAGGATTAATTCGTCTTTGTTTTTGATGGTGTCAATCCGCCCCAGGCAAACGAATGACATCCCTAATTTACTATCGATCACCAACTGCGAAAACTCATATAATACTTTTTTGAAGATGAGAAAATTATCATCCCCTATCCATACTTCTTTAACCCCGTAATCATTATGAAGTTGCTGGACGATTTCAAAAAGCCGGTTGGCCGACAGGTGACTTAATTTATTCCCGAACACCGCGTTTGAACAGAACGTGCATTTACCGGTACACCCCCGTGAAGAGTTAAAAGAAATTGATGGATATACGTCTACGACATGGGGGGGCGCGGAATAAGTTTTGATAAGATCCGGGAATAAACTCCAGTCCGGTAAGGGAAGAACATCCAGGTCCTTAATCCGTTCTCTAGGCGGGGTTCTTATGGGTTGGTTGTTCTCCCGGTAGATGATCCCGTTTATTGAACGCAGATCTCCCGTTCCCGAATCCAATACATCAAGAAGTTCAATGATGGTAATTTCACCTTCCCCGACCACGCCAACATCAAACTGCGGGTATTTATCCATCGTTTCTTCCGGCAGTGCGGTTAAATGGTGACCGCCGATAATTATGGTTGTGTTTGGGAGTGTGGTTTTTATTTCACCGGCAATCTTCGCGGCCTCGGCTATTGTCAGAGTGACCGCCGTTAATGCCAGGTAATCGGGATGCTCGTCAAGGATCTTTTCAACGGTTGTTTTAATAGAATAGTTCAATGCCGATGCGTCAATAATTACAACAGCACGACCGGATAATTTCGTTACGGTCGCGAGATACAACAACCCCATGGGTGGGGAGACAGTGCTATAAGAAAGGTTTGGCGGTGAGGCAAACACCGCCTTTTTCTTATCCATTGCACTCACCTCTTTGCAATAATACACAGCACCGGATCCCGAATGGGAAGTTTATTCTCTGCCCGATCAGAACTTCAAAGTCCATTACCAAGCCTAAAAATTTGTGAATGGTTTTCCCGCCGAAGGTAAGTTGTGTTTTTACAAGGGCCTCCCTTTGATCTTTCCGGAGATTGCCAATTTTTTTATTTCTCTTCTTCAGGAACGAGAATGCAGGGAACAGGAAGAATCCGAGGTGGGTTGCATTGACGATGATGAAACCCGACTTGGCTGCCATCGTGCATAAATCCTGGATATTGTACCGCCGGAAATGTTTGAATTGTTCGTCATAGAAATCGTAGAGTTCCGGGTCGGCTGGCACTTCGATTATTGCATATCCCCTTGGCTTTAAGATGCGATGTATCTGTTGCAATGCACCACTATCATCTTTGATGTGTTCAAGCACGTGCAGGGCGATAACCACATCCACGCTGTTATCTGACAGAGGGCAGTTGATAAGATCAAACTGGATTAAAGGGATGCCTGGCACTTTCCTCGCAATGCTTTTTAGAGTTTCCGGGATGCAGTCTGATCCGATAAGATCTGGTTGTAAGAGAGATTGTTTAATATCCCGGAGAAGATACCCGGAAGAGGATCCTACTTCTAATACAACATTGTTTTTGTTGTGTATTATCCGCTCTAATTCTAAACAGGTGCGGCGTCGTGAAGCCCGGTCAATATAATGATTACCAGAACCGGATTCCCTGTCATAAAATTCCGTCAGGGAAGTACTCCAATTAAACCCCACACCAGATGCTCCCCCACAGGCCGGGCACACCGTCAGCTCGGATTCCATTGTGGTTCCCTTGAAAAGAATAAATGCCATAATGCGATCACGAAGGATCCGATTACACAAAGACCTGCAAAGAACAAATATCCATAAAAAACAAAGGGTATCATCGCGCTGCCTCCATCAAACCCCAATTATTTTTATAACAAAATTATAATTACCAGCGGAAAGTGAAAATGATTTATTCTCCATTACAAATGATTTTTTCTCCATGATTAATTAATCATTTCTTTCTCAACTGTTCAACCACATGGGCCACAATCTCCTCCTCCCGTTCCCGCAAGGGACTTAATCGAGTCCAGCCGGCGGGATAACTCTACATTCTCACGTTTCAGGTTCTCTATCGCGCCTTCTGTAATGCGGTGATCTGCGCGGGTGATTTCGAGAGTGATTTCTCTCCTCATGAAACAGACGGGGGATCCGGACATACACACCGGTGAGATACCCGGAGGGTCGCAATATTTTTTCAACGAGATCGAGCGGCATGATGCGGGCCGGCCTGCGTCCGGAAATATTTCCGGCAGGATTGGGGGTGAGCTTGTTTCCCCTACCGGCGCCGTTCCCAATCAACCTTATCATAAAGCCGGTGCCAGATTCAGTATATCGCGGTATAGGCGCAGACGAATAACCTCTGATCATTCTTCGGGCGATACCGCTCACGGCCCTCAAAAAGCTGCTGCGTCTGGATACCGGCTGCTTTGATATGCACGCCACGATCTTTCAACCACAGGTCGGGATATCCCTGAGCCTTTCCCGTCAGATACACCTCCCCCCCCGACGGCGTCTCTTGGCGATTTCATTCCGGATATGGATGATGTCGCCGTTCACGTTTGAGAGTAAGAGTTTCGGTCATCCCCAGCTCGCATCCCGGTTGAGGCAAGGACCGCGATGATCCCCTTCGAGTGAGTGGTCCCGAGGTTCATCATGCATTGCAGGGTTTCCAGGGTGAGCGGCTTGTCGTCCGGCTCCTTCCGGTCCAGGGCCTTGAACACTCTTATTTCCATCTCATCGAATTTCACGTCATTAAGAATGAAGAACCGGGTGAGAGTATTGAGCTTTGCCATTGAGCCATAGGGGCTCATCCCCCCCCCCAAGATTGCCGCATATTTAATGAGGTTATCAGGAAACAGGAGATTATGCACCTCGTCCAAAGGAATACCGAGGAACCGGGCGCAGGAAAGAAAGATGTTGCGATACATGCTGCTGGTTTCCGGGCTCCGTTATGCGAGCTTCAGCATGGAGAGGTATTTTCAAACCGTATACTTATTAAGTCAGGATCGTCGGAAGCCCACAATATACCTGCCCATTTGAGTACAGTAAGTGGCGAATACCTTCACGATGAATGGAAGAGATAGATGCGGACCGTAACCTTCCTTCCCAGTTACCGGAAGATCGAAGTCGCACGAGGGACAACTATCCTCGATGCTGCCCAGCGGGCCGGGCTGAACATGAACGTCGTCTGCGGGGGGCAGGGCAAATGTGGCAAGTGCGTGGTCTTCGTACAGTCCGGGAAGACAGAGTTCGACCGGCAGAAATACGCGCGGTTCTTTACGGAGGATGAGATGGCCGGCGGTGCGTGCCTTGCCTGCCAGACCACGGTCCAGGGTGACCTCCAGGTCTTTGTCCCGGAGCGCTCGCTCATCCAGGAACAGAAGATTCTTATCGAGGGCAAGGAGACAGAGATCGAGCTTCGCCCGGCAGTCCGGAAATATTACGTTGAACTTCAGCCGCCGTCCCTGACGGATCCGTCACCGGACCTGAGCCGGCTTTTATGGGGCATCCAGAAAAGCGGGGGGCCGGTGGCGGACAAGGTCTACGTCCCCCTTGAGGTCATGCGGGAGATCCCCGCGCTCCTCCGGCACAGTGACTGGAAAGTGACCGGTACCATCGCTCTCGTGCCGGGCGGGTACCGGCTCATCGACCTCCAGGAGAACGATACCGCAAAAAGACTCTATGGTGCTGCCGTCGATCTCGGTTCTACTACGGTGGTAATCTACCTCTGGGATCTGGTCTCCGGGAAGGTTGTCGGTGTCGCCTCCAATTACAACCGGCAGATCAGCTGCGGCGAGGATATCCTTGCACGGGTGAATTTTGCCCGGAAAAATGGGCTTGCCAGGCTCCAGTTGCTTGCCACGGACAGCATCAACGCGGCACTCACCGCAGCGGCAAATACCGCCGGGATTGACCGCGAGGATATCTACGAGGTTGTCGTTGCCGGTAACACGGTGATGACGCACATGCTGCTGGGGATCGACCCCGCCTACATTATCGCAGAGCCTTACGTCCCGGTCGTCCAGCGGGCACTTTCCGTTGCCGCAGGACGGATCGGTATCGCCGGAAACAAGAATTGTGGCCTCTTCGCGTTCCCCGCCGTGAGCGACTTTATCGGCGGGGATATCATCGCCGATATCCTTGCCTGCGGCATGGGCGAACGTGCCGAGATCTCCCTTCTCGTCGATATTGGCACCAACTTTGAGGTCGTGCTCGGTAACAATGAATGGATGTTCTCCTGTGCCGGTGCGGCCGGCCCGGCACTGGAGGGGGGCGAAGTGCTCTTTGGCATGCGTGCGAATCCCGGTGCGATAGAGAAGATCACGATCGATCCGGCGACGCTGACCCCCAACTTTTCCACCATCAACAACATCAGGCCCCGGGGGATCACCGGTTCCGGGCTCATCGATATCCTCGCCGAGCTTATTTCTGCCTGCGTTATCGACCGGACAGGACGGATAAATACCGGCTTCAGCAACCCGAGGATCCGGACCGGCGCGCATTTCCCCGAATATGTCATCGCATGGGCGGATGAGACGGATATCGGCAAGGACATTGTGATCACAGAGAACGATATCAAGAACCTGATCATGAGCAAAGCCTCGGTCCATGCGGCCTGCGTAACGCTCATGCGGGAAGCCGGTATCACCCGCAACGAGATTTCCACCATCTACTTTGCCGGTGCATTCGGGAACTACATCAACAAGGCAAACGCGACGATCATCGGGCTCATCCCGGAGATCGATCCCGACCGGATCAAGAATATCGGGAACGGGGCGGTAACAGGTGCGAACCTCGCACTCATCAACCGCCGGGAACGAAAGATCCTTGATCAGATTGCCGCCCGGATTGCCTATATCGAATTGAATGCCGAGCCGTCGTTCATGGACGACTATACCTCAAGCACGTTCCTCCCGCATACGGATCTCTCCCTCTTCCCCCGGGTACAGGCACTTCTTGAATCCTGCCGGCTGAAACGGGGGGGATGATGATGGCAAAGATGATCCCCCCACCCCATTCGCTTGCCACCGGCATCGGCGCCCTCCCGCATTCCGATCCGGTACTCGCCTGCAACGACGTACTGGCTATATTCCCGTCATTCCCGTACGTGCCAACGCTTCCCGACCGGGGACAACTGGAGAGCATCGTGTTCAATGATTCAGAGCAGATGCCGGGAAAGGTTATCCGCGATGATCGCCTGCTCTATGACAGCACATCCGACAATTCCGCTGCGATGGAACAGGTATATCTTGATTACGTCGAGGGGAACTATGCCCGGTATGCGCTGCATGCTGAGTACGCGTCCGCCTTCATCGAGATGATGACGCGGAAGATCTCAGGGGCCACGGTGCTGAAGTGCCAGGTGACCGGGCCGGTCACATTCGGCATGCAGGTGGTGGATGCCGGCAAGCGGCCCATCTACTACGATGCACAGATTGCCGATGTCCTATCGAAGATGATCGCGCTCAGGGCACGCTGGTGCGAGACAGAGATGCGCGAACGGACGGGTGTGAAAGAGACCCTCGTGATATTGAACGAACCTTATCTCGCCTCGCTTGGCTCATCGGTCGTCCCGGTCGACCGGGAGACGGTACAGTCCGGCTGGCAGGATATCGCGTCGCTGGTGGAGGGCGGGCTGGGCGTCCACTGCTGCTCGAATACCGACTGGGGCTTTGTGATCGGCCTTGACCCGTCGGTGATCTCCATTGACGCCTATGCAACCGCAAAAGAGTTCCTTCTGTATGCAGATGCAGTCGCAGGGTACATGGAGCGCGGAGGGGTTGTCGCATGGGGGATCGTGCCGGCGGAGTACAAACTCTTCGTGCAGGAGACTGTGGATTCCCTGTACGAGCAGTATATGGCCATCCGGGCCCAGGTGACCGGCCGTGTCGGGGAGGAACTTTTTGATGCCCAGTCGCTGATCACCCCCAGCTGCGGCATCCGGTTTGCCGATCGCGCCGGGGCGGTTGCGATCATGAGGGCTGCAGCGGAGATCTCGCGCAGGATCCGTTCCGGATGATCCTGATAATTATCCGCGCCGGGATGTAAGATCATGCCGGTGTATCCCTACACGATAGCTGTTTCCGGTAAAGGCGGGACCGGTAAAACAACGGTGAGTTCGCTTTTGATCCGGGCGCTCATCGATGCGGGAGAGAGCCCTGTCCTTGCCGTGGATGCCGATCCCAATGCAAACCTTCACGAGGCACTCGGTATCGAAGTGCGCGAGACGCTGGGCAGCATGCGGGAAGAGGCATTCACCCGGAACATCCCGCCGGGAATGAACCGGCACGATTACGTCCGTTACCGGTTCCGGCAGGCATTGGTCGAGGCTATGGGGTTCGACCTCGTCGCGATGGGCCGGCCGGAGGGGAGCGGGTGCTATTGTTTTGCAAACGACCTCCTCTCGGAGTGCATGGAGGAGCTCGAACGGGAATACCGGTTCATCGTGATCGATACGGAAGCCGGCATGGAGCATATCAGCCGGGGTACCCTCGGGAAGCCTGACCTGCTCCTGATCGTGAGCGATCCGGGCGCGCGGGGGCTGCGGACGGTGGCACGGATCCGCGAAATCGCCATCCAACTGGGACTGGAAGGGGAGCGCATCCACGTTGTCTTCAACCGGTTCAGGTCAGGGACCGCGCCGGTCGATACCGGCGACGGGTGCCCGATCGCAATCATCCCGGAGGATCCGGCAGTCGGGGCGGCCGATCTCGCGGCCACGCCCGTGTCCCTGATCCCGGCCGGCAGTCCGGCCCGCGTGGCGGTCGAGCAGCTGGCCGAAACGATCCGGGCGATGGCGCAAAAAAAATGAAAAAATGCAGAAAAGATAAAAAAGAATCCTCCTGCAGAACCAGACAGGGGGTGATCAGGTTCGTACCTGAATCATGAAAATCTTTTGTATAAACGGATTTGCGAGGCCCTCCCCGCATCAGGACCTCTTTGAGGATTGTGCGGTTGACTAGAACCGCGAAATCGAAAGGATGCATCAGCATTTTCGATGCACGGTGGGGCAGAAGTTCACGTACATTAACCCGGTTGCATGTTCAATCTGATTTTCATGGGAAACTTAAGATTTCAACAAATAATCCAACCCGCTGATAAAGGTGACAGTTCCTGCCTTGGGTTGATTCTCATGAATCTCTTCTAGAATATCACCTCTTCGGGATTTAATATCTCGAAGATTTTCAATAAAGAAATCTTCGACATACGACGGCAGAGCAGGAGAAGACGGCTGTCAGGGTGTCTTCGGATTGCCGCAGCGTCGGGAGCAAGCAAAAGGGGAAGAACCCAAAGGATGTCAGAATCAGGTGCAAAACGGGTAGTACACCTGTTATTCTGGAAAGGATGCGTGATCAATTAGTGGCAGGTCCTCCACATCCGAAAAAAATTTACAGAAATACCGCCGCAGCGATCACGGTCGTCCACAACCCGTTCTTGTCGCCCTGTGCGGACTGGCAGACGTGCTGGGTCTTGATGATCTTTCCGCTGGCCTTGTAGATCTGCTCACGCTCCTGCCACGCGAGGTTGACATCAAACTCGATCCCCAAAGTGGTTGCAAGCATGGTGGCGGCAAGATCTTCAGCATATTCACCGGTCTTTTCCTGGGTCTCGCCATAGGCATGGTGCTCGGAGAGGTACCCGTACTCTTCCGCCTCCTTGGGAAGTGCAAGGCCGATAGCGGCAGAGACCAGCCGGTTCGGCTCATTGGTCTCGTTCCGTGCCATCACGCAGTACGTGATCCCGCCGGACTGCAGCTCGCACAGGCCGGAACGGGCCGGGACCTGTTTGCACATAGGCGGGAATATGCTCGAGACATAGACAAGGTTGCAACGTTCGATGCCGGCTTTTCGCAGGGCAAGTTCGAACGATGCGAGACGGTCTTTATGGATTCCCACCCCCTTGGTGAAAAAGATCCTCGTTGGAACGTACATGAAAATTATGTTATCTCTCCCTTTTTTTAAGTTTTGGTCGTTATGCTGGAAAAACAAAAATCCGCCGCGATTATCCCGGAAATTGCAGGATCGCACTGTTTAATGCCTTCTTTTAATGACGGGATCGCGCGGGAAAAACCGGTAATTCCATTTTTTTAAGATCGCCAGTCAACGATCTGCAGCAGTTCTCCCATCCTGTCGATCACAAAATCCGCCGGCACCCGCCCGAGGTCGCGGGAGAACCGGTCCCCGTACCGGGCATAGACTGTCTTGATACCGAGGGCCCGGCACGGCTCGATGTCCCGGTGCGGGCTGTCGCCGATCACGAGTGTCTCACCTGGCAGGACCCCCATCATGGCAAGGACTGACAGAAACGGTTCCGGTGCCGGCTTTTTTACTCCTATCCGATCGAATGTGACCATCCCGGCAAAAAACGGGAGCAGCCCGGTCTTCTCCAGCCGCAGGACGGCATCCTTTGAAGACGCATCGGTTACGATCCCCATCGGGTAGCCCCGGTCCCGGAGGGCCTGAAGGGTCTCTTTTGCGCCATCGTAAGGAACGATGTGCCGGAGCTTCTCGGTTTCGTAGATCCGGCAGGCCCGATCAAATGTCCCATCTGCAGGAATCCCCCGGTCGTCCAGATAGTCACGGATATTTTCATGGGATTCGAACCCGCGGACCGGCCGGAGGAAATAATCGAACAGTGCATCCCCATCGTCCCGGTTCAGAAACCCGGCGATCGCATGGCACGACGCCACCTGCGCCGCAACGAGGTCGAAGAGAGTGTTGTCCATGTCGAAGATGAGCGCAGTATACTGCCGGGAGAATTTTTTTTCTCGCATGGATATCTGGTATTTGTCAGCCGGAAGGATGAGACTATGGATGAATGAAACTATGGTTCTGCCAATAAAAACTTTAATAAATTTTTCCCATCACTCCTGCCGTTACTGCTTTTTCTATGTCCGGAAATTTCTGCCTGATTTGTAAATCAGTATATTATCGGGAAGAACAAATGCAGTTATATATCACTACACACAAAAACAGTGATCGGGTGATTTTTGTGAGATCTCCAGTAAATGTATATTTAATGGGAGTTATTTTCCTCACATTGGTTCTCATAACTCCCTGTCTTGCCGATTCCGGAAGTACCCAAGCCAGCTATATCCTCGTTGGTCAGGCACCGGTTGCGCAGTTTGGTGCATATTACGCGTATCCCACGGTACCTACCCAAGTCATTTTTAAGGATTATTCGCTGGGTTCTACACCTTTGACGTATTCCTGGAACTTTGGCGATGGTATGACGTCCACTGACCAGAATCCCACCCATACCTATACCCAAGTGGGAACGTATACGGTTACCCTCACGGTGACGAATGCTTACGGTTCAAACACGGCAGTCAAACAAAATTATATCCTCATAGGAGTTAGTCCCCTAGCTGACTTTGCGGCAACTCCAACCTCAGGAAATCTTCCCCTGAACGTCCAATTCACGGATCTCTCCCAGGGGCAGGTAACGAGATGGTTCTGGAACTTTGGTGATGGTCAGACCTCCACCGATCAGAACCCGGCTCACACATATTGGGCTGCAGGGACATATACCGTTACCCTTACCGCGTCCAATGCCTACGGTTCCTCAGATGCGACCAAATCCCAGTTCATTACAGTTGCAGCCCAGCTTCAGTCACAGTTTGATGCTAATCCCAACACCGGACCAGCTCCGCTCACGGTTAACTTTATAGACCATTCACTGGGCGCCCCGACCTCATGGAACTGGGACTTTGGCGATGGTTCGACGTCAACAAAGCAATACCCGATCCACACGTTCGCGGCGACAGGAGCGTACCCTGTTAACCTCACAGTGAGCCGTGGCGGTATGTCCTCTTCATCAGTGCAGGTCATCGATGTCGGTGGAGTACCGATTCCTAATTTCATTGGTACACCAACTCAGGTAAATCCGATGGATCCCGTCCAGTTTACCGACCAATCGACCAACTCACCAACATCTTGGAAATGGGATTTCGGTGATACGGCAATATCCACACTCCAAAGCCCGCAGCACTCCTATCAGGTAAAGGGTATATATACCGTCTCCCTTACGGCAATAAATGCAAACGGGCAGAGCACGATGACAAAACAGAATTACATCAATGTCGGTCTGGCCCCAGTAGCGGATTTCCGGCCGGTCATCGCTCCGGACCAGATGTACCATGTTCCCATGATGGTAAATTTTGTTGACCAGTCCACCAACATGCCGACGTCATGGAATTGGGACTTCGGCGATGGTTCGACATCAACAGCCCAGAACCCGGCACATCTTTACATGAGCCAGGGAACATATACCGTCACTCTGACTGCAACGAACTCCTTTGGCAGTAACACCAAGGTCAAACAGAACCTGATTGTTGTTGGAACTGGTATGGCAGTCGATTTCGCAGCTGACCAGACGACTGTTGGTGTCGGAAGGATCGTGACCTTCACAGACCTTTCCACCTTCTCTCCTACCCAGTGGCTCTGGGACTTTGGTGACGGTTCGGTTGGAGCAGGCCCGCGGCCGGATCACATCTACCAGACCCCTGGTGCCTATACGGTCACCCTAACCGCTTCGAATCCCTCAATGACGAACAGTCTTACAAAAAACCAGTATGTCACGGTGCTGAACCTCCCGCGTGCAGACTTCACTGCATCGGTAACGCGTGGCGGAGCTCCTCTGGCGGTCACGTTCACTGATAAATCCCTTGGCGCACCCACGTCATGGAACTGGGACTTCGGCGATGGTTCGACATCAGCCGTCCAGAACCCGACACACACCTATTCGCAGCTTGGAACCTATACCGTAACCCTCACCGCAACCAACAGCAACGGCTCGGATACCACCGCCAAGGCCAATTATATTGTCGTCACCCTTGCCCCGGTGGCGGACTTTACCGTGAACCAGCGGGTCGGCAATGCACCTTTTATTGTCCAGTTCCAGGATCTCTCAACCAACAACCCGACGTCATGGCTCTGGCAGTTTGGTGACGGGACAACCTCCACGGAACAGAACCCGATCCATTCTTATCCGATCATCGGTGCCTACAATGTCACCCTGACGGTGTCGAACCAGTACGGCAGCAATACCGCGTATAAGACGGGCAGTACAACCGGCTTTGTGCCGACGCCAGTTCCGACCACTGCGGCTCCCGCGACACCCGCACCGGCAACGGTGGCAACCACGGTTGCCACGCCAACAACCACGCTGGCATCCCTGCCGGCAATCGTCCCGGTGCTTGCCGTTGGCTTCGGCATGCTGATCATGGCCGGATTGTTCCGGCGGAAATAACCCTCTTTTTAAAAGGATAATCCTGTCGTAGTACCGGAAGACATAATTTCTGAGGAGACACGGATATTATTTACTTGTATACGGACCGTGCAACTCACTCTTATCCCTTGGATCGCGAAGAACGAACATTTTCTCCCATTATTGTGGCCTTTCTCTTGTTAGTTTTAAGAACGGATCTGCACTTCTCTATGCAGTACCTTGATCGCAGGAAAAAAAATTTTCTACCGGATTCAGATTGTAGGGAAAGCGTACTCCTTTCCCGCATGCTGTGGATGCTATCAGCCATCTCTCGATCAACTTCATTATATTTCCTCGTGAAGACTCTTCGAAACATATTCTCTCCTCGCTCCTGAACTGAGCCCATATCGGATCAAAAATCAAGGTTTAACCATCATGACTGCATAGTGAAATACGACACAGGCCAACCGTATGGAAAACATACATCTTGTGGAGATCCGGCTTGCCCGGACACGATGGAAGATCAAGCAGACCATCGTATCCCTTGCCGCTCTCTTCGGTGTTGGCGACTTCATGGAGCGGCACCCGCATGTCACGCTCTTCGGTCCGTTCGCGCTCAAAGAGGGCATACCTCCGGAACAGCTGGTAAATCATATAGGACTGATCGCGGTATCGTATGCCCCTGTCCAATTTACGATCGGGAGATGGGAGCAACGCGAGGGGTTGCATGGCAGCGTTATCGCCTTTTCTGTCACCCCATCCGCTGCACTCAAAAACCTGAGCCGGTCAATTTCAGATAGATTATCTCCCTTGTCTGACAGTTACAATCATTGGGATGGCCAGCCGGAGAAGAAGTGGTTCCATGTGACCATTGCCAACAGGCTGGATAAGCAGAAGGCGGCGTCGATCTATGCGACGCTCGATGCTGTTCAGTGGGGCAACACGAGCGGACTCCGGGTAATCCCGCATTTTTTCCTGTGGTTGGTCTTACGGTTGCACTTCCTGTCGTTCGGGATCACCAGGATGGCATTACGACCCCTCCTGTTCGATGAGGCGGGCCTCAGGATTACGGTCATGTGCGGCCAGGAAATTATGGGGGAATATGATCTCATATCAAAAAAATGGATTTCCGGTGATAAACTTCGTGATATGCGATCCTGGCAGGATACTCTCGCGGCATACCGGCGGTTGGCAGGATTCGAGCTGGAGCCCGGTGACCGCGGGGAATTACCGCCTGGTAACATCTTTCTTGTTGCCGATCTTCATCTCGGTCATGCAAATATCATCCGGTACTGCTCCCGTCCATTCCTCGTATCCGATGTGCGGGAAATGGACGAGGTACTGGTCAACAACTGGAACTACACCGTTTCACCAGAGAGTCGCGTGTATTTCCTCGGGGACCTGCGGTACGGGAGGAATGCACCGCCAGCTGCCGAATACCTGCGCCGGCTCAATGGCAGGATTACCGGCATCGCCGGCAACCATGACACGGAAGTACCGGGCTGGGAAAAGCGTGCGACCCTTTCGTTTGGGGGGATAGACTTTTTGCTTGTCCACGATCCGGCTAACGCTCCCAAAGACTTTGCCGGCTGGGTAATCCATGGACACCACCACAACAATAACCTCAGGGACTACCCGTTCATCAGTTTTTCTGAGAGGCAGGTCAATGTGAGTGCAGAGGTCATCGGATATGTGCCCGTGAGCTTGCAGGAGATCTGCCAGATCATTCGGGAGCACGAAGGCAACGGCAACCGTGATCCCGTCCTCCTCCGGTACCCGTACGTCCCGGAACAGCCACTGCAGCCGAACCGGTAACGCTCCCGGCCAAAACGTATATTTGACCCGGTACCTATGTTCCCGGTACGGGGGGATTGAGCCATGTTCTTTGACCGTGTCGTTGCAGAAGGGATTGCACACAATTCCTATATTGTCGGGTCCGGGGGGAAGGCAGCGGTCATCGACCCGCGACGTGACTGCGAGATATACCTTGAGCTTGCGGCCAGGCACGATCTTGCGATCACACACATATTCGAGACCCACCGGAACGAGGATTACGTCTCCGGTTCACTCGAGCTTGCCGCCCGGTGCGGTGCTGATATCTATCATGGCGCACAGATGGCGTTTGCATTCGGAATACCCGTGCGTGAAGGGGATTCGTTTGTACTCGGCTCCCTTGAGATGACTGTCCTGGAAACGCCGGGCCATACGGAGGAAAGCATCTCGCTGGTGCTCCGGGACCGGGAGACCGGCAGCCAACCGTATATGGTCTTCTGTGGGGACACCCTCTTTGCCGGCGATATCGCACGCACCGACTTTTTCGGCCAGGAGAGGAGGGAGGAGATGGCAAAGAAGATCTACGACAGCATCACCGGAAAGATCCTGCCTCTCGGTGACGGGACCATCCTCTGCCCGGCGCACGGAGCGGGATCAATCTGTGGTGAAGAGATCGCCGATCACCCGTTCACGACTGTCGGCTACGAACGAAAAACCAACTCGCTCCTCGCGATCAGCCGTGAAACATTTGCCGCGCGGCGGGTGAAAGACTCGCCCTATCTCCCGCCCTATTTCCGGCAGATGGAGCGATTGAACAAAGAGGGGGCTCCAATCCTCTACCACATGCCCCACCTGCAGCCGCTCTCCCCGGCTGATCTCAACCGGTTCAGGATGCAGGGTTGCCAGATTCTCGATATCCGGGCACCAACCAGCTTCGCCGCGGGTCACGTACCAGGATCCCTCTCGATCTGGCGTGATGGCGTTTCCGCATTTATCGGCTGGTTTCTCGATTATGAACGTCCTATCGTACTTATCGATGATTTCAATGTCGGGCTCGATATCGTTGTGCGGCACCTCATCCGCCAAGGGTATGACCACATCGCGGGATACCTTTCCGGCGGTTTTCCCTTGTGGTCCAAAATGGCACAGGAGACCCAAACATTTGCGACCTGCACTGTGCAGGAGCTGAAAGAACGGCTCGCAAAAGAGTCACCGTTCATTCTGGACGTCCGGGACATCAGGAACCGGGGCCGCGTCGGTCATATCCCGGGGGCATACCACATTTACGTCGGGGAACTCCCGCGATCTCTGGATGAGGTTCCACGAAACGAACCGATCGTGGTCTACTGCGATGCCGGCTTCAAAGGAAGCCTTGCTGCAAGTGTGCTCGCCATGCACCAGTATCGTAACATCACGAATGTGCTTGGCGGGATGACAGCATGGCAGCAGGCCGGCTTTGGGATCGAAAAATAATTCGTCCTGCTTTTTACCCAAATGGTATTTCTCAGATTTAACAAGGTTTATTATCTCCTGCTTTGAATCCGGATGCGGTGAATGTATGGATATCGTAAAGATCCCCCGGATGGATAAGCAGGAATATGACCGGTTGATCGAGAAGGGATATGTCTGTCGCATCGCATTCCAGGGTGAGAAATACCCTTATATCGCACCGTTCCTGTATGTCTTTGACGGTTCCTTTCTTTACTTCCTCTCCACGAAATACGGCAAGAAACTAGAGTATTTCCGCAAGAGCCCTCATGTATCTGTCGAAATTGAAAAATACACGAAAGATCTTTCGTCCTACACCTTTGTCACCCTGCAGGGCTATCTGGAGGAAGTACAGGACTCCATAGAGAAGAAGATCATCCGGGAAAAATTCGTCGACCTCGTTGTCGAGCGGAAACTTTCCTGCAACATCCTCGCTGCGCTCGGGCACTCCATCGAAGATCCACCGGCAAAAATTGCGGAAGAAGAACGGTCGCTTGTCTGGAAACTAGTCGGCGTGCAAGACCTGGTCGCGTTGAAAAATCTCTGAATCAGATCAAAAGAGTGCAACAGGGGACCGTTCCACCGTCCGTTGTTTTTTAGTACCTGCCTATGTGGGCGAGTATCCCATTTCCGACACTGAAGCCTGACAGCTTCTCGTCTCCACCTTCGGTTCGGAAGAAGAGGAGTCACCAGATGATGGTGGAGGACAGCATTGCTGCGCCAGCGAAAATCGTAGTTACGAGAACTTGGGTCTCCATGGTTATCCCATCGGGGCTGGCCAGCTGCGATCTTCTCAAACTCGCATCTGGAGATGCCCGGTCAGACGAAACACGAGGATGATTTGCACTTCAGTTCTCATCGTAACTCGTCTCATGTCAGGGCCGGCGCGGTTTCCCCCAGATCTCGACCTTTGCGTGGATCGCATCGTCCGGGGTACAGTCCAAAACAGGCCTTTTTCCTGTTTTGTGGGATCATAGTACCGTCTGGAAATCGATCGCCTGCCCAAAAGAGCCTAAAAGGACATATTTCCGGCCATAAGACAATCCCGGATTTTCCAACCGTGGATGAAACGGCCAGATCAGGAAAGAAGAGACGTTGTTTTTCCCGATTAAGACTTACAAATTCCATCAGACCGTGAAAACGGAGCCAAAAATGGGGAGATTTTGATAGGAGGCAGGGTAATAGCAAAGCCCCTGAAAGACGGATTCTGGAGCTGGTGTTTCTTTTCCCACAGAATTACCCCATATTTTCAACAGGAGCAGGGAAGGCTGGTTCAGCAGCCCCCGGTTCCCTACAGTCCACCGGTTTTCCGTTGCACAGTCGATCTCTACCGTAATGGCATCCTTAACCCGGAAGAACCGCCACTCCGGCAGTTGCCTTTTTAAATCAGTTCCCAAACGTACACTACTATCATGGCATGGTCTCTGTCGCCGGTCGTGATCCTGTTCCTTCTGGTGATCCTTGCCGGCGTTCTCGTGATCGCCATTTCAAAGATGCTTGACCCCCTCTGGGCCCGCACCGTTCCCGCACGATTTGTTTACCATATTATCAGCGTGCCCGGTGTTGTGGTTCACGAATGCTCCCATGTTCTGGGCTGCCTCATCACGGGTGCACGGATCAAAAAGATCGTCTTATTCTCCGGTGACGGTGGATCGGTCACCTACGTAACTCCTTCCGTGCCCATGATTGGCAACATCATCATCAGCACTGCTCCCCTTTTTGTCATCCCGCTTGTCCTTGCCGGACTGACGTGGTTCTTTGGTACCTATGCCGGGTGCTTGCTTTCCTTGCCCGTTCCATCGCTTGATTCTCCTGCCATGGTGGTCCCACTCGTTACTGGCAGTGCCCTGATCCTTTGGCAGAATCTCCTGGTGCATTTCAATGCCTGGTTCCTCCTCTACCTGTACCTTGCCCTCAGCCTCGTACTCTCGCTTGCCCCCAGCATGCAGGATATGAAAAACGCAGCGGCAGGGCTCGTGATACTGGTCGGTGCAGGACTTCTTATCATCGGAAGCGGCGTAGATCTTATCGTCTCGCTTTTTGGCTCTCTCCTCCACCTCATCGCGACCGGGCTTGCGCTCGGGCTGATGTTTGAACTCCTTACGGTCTTTGTTTCCATCCCGCCACTCCTCGTATTTTTTGTGTTTGATAGATGACCGGTCATAATAATACCGGTTCCCGATCAGATCGGTATTAATTCCCGGCCGCAGAAACATTCTGCAGCAATGAGTGATGAACCACCTGCGGGTACCGGCAATCCAAAAGACGCGGACCGGAAACTGACGCCGGCAATGCAGCAGTACCGGGAGATCAAGGCGAGGTACCCCGATGCCATCCTCTTTTTCCATATCGGTGATTTTTACGAGACCTTTGGATCTGATGCGGAGCTGGTCTCGCAGGAGCTTGGTATCGTGCTGACGTCACGGTCGAAGAATAATGAACACCGCATCCCCCTTGCCGGCGTCCCGCACCACGCGGGGGAGGGATATATCGCACGGCTGGTGGGCAGGGGATATAAGGTCGCCATCTGCGAGCAGGTGGAGGACCCAACCAAGGCAAAGGGCCTCGTGAAGCGCGAGGTCGTACGGGTCATCACGCCGGGAACAGTGATAGATTCCGCGATGCTGCCATCACCGGCCGCGACATACCTCATGGCCATCTGCCCGCAGGCAAAGAAGGATGACTGGGGTGCGGCGTTCCTTGATATTTCCACCGGGGAATTCTTTGTCCTGCCGGTCCCGGCTCAAAACCCCCGCGACCTGATCTGTTCAGAGATTGCACGATACCATCCTGCTGAATGCATCGTCCCCCTGACATCCGCTGGGGAGATCAGGGACTGGATTAAGGAGCAGGGGGTGGTGATCACGCCATTCAGGGATGAAGAATTCGAACCGTCACGGGCGGCGCAGGCACTCCGGACGCATTTTAAGGTCTCGTCACTTGCGGGGTACGGTTGCGATGGTTTGCCAGCAGCGATCGGTGCCGCCGGCGCGGTGCTTGCCTATACACAGGAGACCCAGAGAGTGCCCCTAACCCACATCAGTCGCCTTTCTACCCGCAGGTCCTCGCAGATCATGATGCTGGACGCAGTTACGTTGCGCAATCTTGAGGTATTCGAGAACATCCGGAAAGGACAAAGCGGTGCCACCCTCTATTCATCTCTCGACCGGACAAAAACACCGATGGGGGGGCGGCTTCTGTTGCGGCAGCTCACCGCGCCCCTCACCGACATCAGCAGCATCGATGCCCGGCTTGACTCGGTTGGATTCTTCGTGGATCATACTGCGCTCCGTCTCTCCCTGCGGGACCTGCTGGCCCGGTACGGGGATATCGAGCGGATCACCGGCCGTATTGCCTATGGCAACGCTGGCCCCCGCGATCTTGTCGCGCTTGCCGGCTCGCTTGCCACGATTCCGGATATCCGGTATCTCATCTCCGATGAAAAATCCGGCATGGTTCCGGTATGCATCCGGCAGGCACGGGAAGACCTCGAGGAGCTGCCGGATGCCATCTCCCTTATCAGAAATGCGATATGCGACGACCCCCCGCCAGTCGCGCGGAATGGAGGTGTCATCCGGCCCGGGTACTCAAAGGAACTGGACGAATTGACCGACCTCCTGCACTCCGGCAGGGACTGGATCGTAACGCTCCAAGAGAGCGAGCGGGAGAGGACCGGAATAAAATCCCTCAAGATCGGGTACAACAGGGTATTCGGCTATTACATCGATGTGACACGACCGAACCTGCCTCTTGTCCCCTCCCGGTACGAGCGCCGGCAGACAACGGCAACCGGTGAGCGGTACACCATCCCGGAACTGCGGGAGAAAGAACTCCAGATCACAAATGCTGATGAGCGGATCCTTGTCCTGGAGCGGGAACTCTACGCCGGACTGCTCGACCAGCTGCGGATGTTTGTTCCCGGCCTGCAGCAGATTGCTTCGAGTATCGCTCTTCTCGATGTTTCCACCTCGCTTGCAGAGGTCGCGCAGGTACATGATTACGTGCGGCCACAACTGGACGAGACAGACACGATCGTCATCCGGGACGGGAGGCACCCGGTCGTCGAGATCGGCTTTGCCGGCGGCTTTGTCCCCAACGATACGGAATTGTCAGATTCCGGTACCCAGATCATGATCATCACCGGGGCAAACATGGCGGGGAAATCGACATACATGCGGGCAGTGGCGCTCACCTGTATCATGGCACAGGCCGGGAGTTTTGTCCCCGCCCGCCATGCCCGTATCGGTATTCTCGATCGCATATTCACCCGCGTCGGTGCATTTGACGATCTGGCAAGCGGGCAGAGCACCTTCTTTGTGGAGATGCTCGAACTTGCCAACATCCTCAACAACGTTACCCCCAAAAGCCTCGTCATTCTCGATGAGATCGGGCGGGGAACCAGTACGGCTGATGGTTGCTCGATAGCACAGGCCGTTCTTGAATACCTGCATGGCAGGTCTTCGGCCGGTCCAAAAACGCTCTTTGCCACCCACTTCCACGAGCTTATCGCCATGGAAGATGCCTTCAGGCGGACAAAGAATTACCACTTCGCGGTGCGGGAAACCGCGCATGACGTGGTCTTCCTGCGCAAGTTGATCCCCGGTGCGACCGACAAAAGCTATGGCATCCATGTCGCCCGTCTTGCCGGCATTCCCGTGAATGTGACCAACCGCGCCGGTACCATTCTTACGGAAATCCTCTCCCGGGCCGGAGCGGGAGATACCCGCCAGAGGCGCTACACCCAAATCCTTCTTGTCGATGATCCCCCCTCGCAAAAGACCCCGGCACCGGATCCGGTTCTCGAAGAACTTGCGGGGATCAACCCCGATGCGATGACGCCGCTTGAAGCACTGGCAAAGATCACAGAATTTAAACGGATGCTCAATCAAAAAGAGCGGCGGAGGAGTGATGACTGAAGACCATACCCCGTCAATCCGTATCCTGGACCCGGCCACCATCAATCAGATCGCCGCCGGCGAGGTGATCGAACGGCCGGCATCCGTTGTCAAGGAACTGGTCGAGAATGCGATCGATGCCGGAGCCCGCACCATACGCATCGAACTGACCAGCGCCCAAGGCGCCATAGGGAGCATTCGCGTGGCCGATGACGGTTGTGGCATGTCCCCCGAGGATGCAGTTCTTGCATTCCACCCCCACGCGACCAGCAAGATTGCGTCTGTCGAGGATCTCCGCAATATCCGGACGCTGGGGTTTCGTGGAGAGGCGCTGGCGAGCATCGCCGCTGTTGCAAAAGTCACGATGGTGACAAAACCCCGTCACGATCGTGCAGGTGCAGGTACCAAGGTCGTCATTGCCGGGGGAGAGGTTGTCGAGCAGTCCGAGACCGGTGTACCGGAGGGGACGAACGTACTGGTCGAAGATCTCTTTTATAATACGCCGGCGCGGAAAAAGTTCCAAAAAAGCCTGAATACAGAGATCGCCCACGTCCATGCGCTTGTGGAGGGGATCTGCATCGCGCACCCGGACATATCATTCCGGCTGTTCCTGAACCGGAGCGAGCAGCTGGTGACCGACCGATCTGTACACCTGCTCGATACGATTGCCCGCATCTACGGAAACGAGGTCGCAGATGCACTTATCCCGGTTGACGCTGTCTACCCTTTTATGACTATATCAGGGTACATCTCGCGGATCGCGCTCTCGCGCAAAGATCATGCGCGCTTGTTCGTTGCTGTTAATAAACGCTACGTCTCGTCACCGGTTATTATCGCGGCCGTCAGGGAGGGATACGGTACGCTGCTCCCAAAGGACCGGTTCCCGGTCGTCTTTCTCGATCTTACAATCGATACGGTGCTTGTTGACGTGAACGTCCACCCGACAAAAAAACAGGTCCGGCTCTCCCGTGAGAAAGAGATCGCAGCGGCAGTTCGTGAAACGGTTAACAACGCGCTGATCAGGAGTGACCAGATCCCTGCCGCGGGTGCCCCATCGCGGGGAATGCGCCCCATCGGTGAAGATATGGCCGGTAAAAGGTCGTTCCCTACGTATGATATGACCGGTCCGGCTCCTTCCGGCGTACACGAGCCGACGCATACCGGGACGGTAGCCACAGACCAGCGGCTCCGCCAGACCGAACTTCTTATCGGTCTCTCCCACCCTCCGGTGGCAGTGCCGGAGATGGAGGTGATTGCCCAGGTAGGCGGGATTTACCTGATTGCTACGACAAACACCGGCGACCTTATCCTGATCGATCAGCATGCCGCCCACGAACGGATCCTGTACGAGCAGGTAAGCGGGCAGTCCCGGGCACTCCCCTGGTCACAGGAACTGCTCGTCCCGGTCATTCTGCATCGGTCGCCACGGGATACAGCCATCATCCGTGAACTTATCTCGTCACTGGCACTGGAGGGGCTTGTTATTGAAGAATTCGGGAGCGATTCGTTTCTCGTGCGGGCAGTGCCGGCAGTTCTTGGCAAACAGGAAGAAACGGCGTTTATCGATGAGATGGTGAGCGATCTGGTAAGCACGGACATCTCTCTCCACGTCAGTGACCGTGAACGGATCACCCGGATTATCGCGTGCCGGGGAGCTATCAAGGCCGGCACGGTCTGCACGCCGGAACAGTGCCAGCGTATTGTCAACCAGCTGCGCCTGACAGAAAGCCCGTTCACCTGCCCGCATGGCCGGCCCACGATGATCCGGTTTACCCGCAAGGAACTTGACACAATGTTCAAGAGAACATAAAGAGACCAATCTCTCTCCTATATATGCATATAATTGATATCAGAGACTCCACTTTTTATGTAGCTGAAAAACTAGCATCCCAAGAATGGTTTGTGCTAGGATCTCAACGATTATCAAGAGTACAGGTAATACTTTATTGACGGTACAGCGCACACAGGCGCGGTACCCACACTGCACCGGGAACCATGAAAGATACATCGCAGGCGTTTATTGATTTCTCCAGGACACTGTATTCCCGCGATAACCTGACGAACGGAGGTATCGCTGCATTCCGTCAGCAGGTACTCTCATTTTACGAGCGTCACGGGAGGCATGAGATGGTCTGGCGCCAAACCGCAGATCCCTACCGGATCCTTGTCTCCGAAATCATGCTTCAGCAGACCCAGGTTGAACGGGTTATCGGAAAGTTTCCGGAATTTATCGCCGCATTCCCGGACTTTCCCGCACTGGCTGCGGCTCCGCTCCATGAAATCCTTGCGGTATGGCAGGGAATGGGCTATAACCGGCGGGCGATATCCCTGAAAAAATGTGCTGAACATGTCATGGACGACTACGACGGAGGTCTGCCGGCAGATTCCGGCAGGCTGGTGGAGCTGCCCGGCATTGGGCCGGCGACTGCCGCGTCCATCTGTGCGTTTGCCTTTAACATGCCGGTCGTTTTTGTCGAGACCAACATCCGGCGCGTCTATATCCATTTCTTCTTTAGCGGTACGGAACGGGTAGATGATATGGAAATCCTGCCGCTGGTGGAGCGTACGCTGGATCAGGAGAACCCCCGGGTCTGGTACTGGGCCCTGATGGATCTCGGGGCCATGTTGAAAAAAACGGTCTCCAACCCGAACCGGAGGAGCAGCCGGTACATCCGTCAGGCGCCTTTCCAAGGATCAGATCGCCAGCTCCGCGGGATAATCCTCCGGCAGCTGCTTCGGCACCGGCGGCTACGGAAGGAATCGATTATTCATGCGATGACGGCAGATCCCGAACGGAGCAACCGGATCATTGATACACTTGTAATAGAAGGATTTCTGGCATATGATAACGGGGGAATGGTATTCATAAAAGAATAAGAGGTAACCGGCTGCCATGCCGGGTTTTGTAAAGATCGTCTCTTGCCGGCAGCTCAACCATCGATGAAAGCCTGACCGGAGTATTGATATGGGGTGCTCTCCCAACACCTCACCGTGTATTTCACCTATGACGGAGCTCAAGGATATCCCCGATGATGTGAAATGGCGCATCGCCGCACGATGCGCATCCACGCTTCCCGCGATGTATGACCTCGCCTTCCGCTCGACCATGGGTAAAGAATTCGATGGGCTCGAACAGGAGATCTGGCTGAATCTTGCGCGGATAATGGTCCCCGGTATTGTCCGTGATCTCTCCCTGCCCATTCGGAATGCACATGAGCTGGCGCAGAGCATACAGATCGTTATGGCGCTTCTCTTTGGGCCGGACTATTCTGGTGAGACCCTCGACGTCTCCGAAGATGGGGCAGTCATGTTGGTCAAACGGTGTCCTTTCGTCAACTATGGGTGTTCTATGGGTGCAAAACGGGACCATCTCTTCTCAAAGTGCATGGCCCTCACCCTCACCGCTATTCCTGTCCTGAACAGGAAGTACTCGGCACGCTACGTCAGGACGCTCTGTACCGGCGACCGGCAGTGCGAGATCAAAGTCGAGATCATCAGGAAACCGGAAGAAGGAAAAAAACAGGACTGAGGCTATCGGTTACAGTAACAGTACCGCGTTCCCGTTTATCCGGTTATTTGAGATAATATCCAAGGATAATGAGAAGGAGACCGATATAGAACATGATACTGAAATATTGTGAAATCCCCAGTGGTATCGAGTCGAGATCCTTGAGATAGGGTATCAGGAGCATGACAAATCCTATCACAAAGCATCCGAGACTGAACTGGTTTTTCGTTGCTTTATCCATAGTGAGAATCACTGTTTAGATATATCAGATCGTTCAGGCAAAAGTTTTGTTGTCACGGAATCCCTGACAGTCTCAACAGAGGGATTACAAGAAAAAAAGTCTGCAGATACCGAAAATACGGATACGCGAGATCGTACCAGTGCCGCAATCTCACGGTGTACCCTGCCGCTATTTAGAAAATGCCGATAACCAAGGTGTAGAGATCCCCCCCCGGCAACGGCGGCGTGATGATATCACCGGTCGCGATCCGCTCGTCCGGGTAGCCCAGGTTCTCGCAGACCGCGATCTTTACCGGGGAGGAGAGACCCATGACGCCCAGCCGCCGGTATAGCCCGCCCACGTCGAACTTCGGGTCCGCGAGGAGAAAGACGATCTTCCCGCGTCTGATCTCCTCGACCGCTTCCTGCATCGCCTTCTCATGCCCGCGCCCGTGGGCAACGACAATGGCCGTCTTCGAGAGAGGAAAACGGAGCCGGGCGGCGGCAACCTGCAGGGATGAGATGCCGGGCACGATATCACCGTCAATATAGCCGAGCCCGGCAAGCATCGGGTCACCGGTGGAGAGGATCACGGCATCGTCCGGAAGATGGGCAAGGTTCCGGAAGTCACCGATCGGGCAGACCCTGCACCCGGCAGGAATGTGTGCCCGGGCGAGATCGATCGCACGCGATGACCCGTACACGGTCCTTGCCTGCCTGATGATTCGGATCGCCTCATCGGTAAGGAGGCCCGGCCCGCAGCCGACACCGACAATTTTCATGGCCTCTCCCCGATGATGCCGCCTTCCCGGCTGAGCAGCACGACGCGGACATGCGGGTGCGTTGCGTGGAACGCGGCAAGCGCCGGCCGCACGATCCGGTCGAAATCACGGGAGGCGGCGAGTTCCTCGATCGTCAGGTAGCCGGAGCCATCAAGGATCGCGGGATCGATGAACCGGAGGATCAGTGCCGGCAGCCCGCAAAGAACAACATCCCCCTTCGCGATGGCAAGCGCCTCCCCGATCTTCCCGCCGGCCAGCACCACCTCGCGGTCCGGGAAGAGGAGCCGGGCATACCGCATCCCGATCCGCCCGGTGGTGATCACCGCGTCTTTGGCAGCGGCGACCCGCTCCCGGACCGATTCCTGCAGGTGATCGTCCCACGGTTCGACGAGGCCGGTGGTGCCAAGGACGGAGATTCCCCCTTCCACGCCAACCCGGGGGTTGAGCGTCTTCTGAGCGATCTGCTCGCCCTCCGGTGCAGAGAGGGTCACCGATATGCCGCCGGATGAGCCGATCATAGCGAGCGCTTCCTCGATGGAGGCGAGGATGCACCCGAGCGGTGCAGGGCTGATCGCCGGGGTTCCCCGTGGGTAGCGGGGGGTATCGCGGGAGAAGCGGCCGATACCGGTACCCGGGACGAGCCGGATCCTGTCCGGAAGCACTGATGTCGTGGCAATAAACTCGATCCCCGCGGTCGCATCCGCAGGATAGTCGCCGGCATATTTCCTGCAGGACGCCCGGCCGGCGCGGGCTTCCACCGGCACATCCACCACGAGGCCGCAGGGGATTCGGATGCTCACGGATGCAACGTCACGCTGTTGCGAGAGGACCGCGGCCTTGCATGCCGCAGCGGCAGTCGTCCCGGTCGTGAACCCGCGCCGGAGGACGGTCCCGGATGCCGTCAGGACCGCCAGCCCTTCCCTGACCTGCCCGAGCAGATCCGGGTCACGGCATCTCTTCATCCATGCATCGGGATAGGAGAAACCGGTGACCGGGTCGATCATGTCCGTGAGCCTTCGATACCGATGGTGATGCATTCGTTGATCGCCGCGACGGCCACCGGTGTGCCGCCCCGGGTCCCCTCGGTCGAGATCGAGGGAACGTCCAGCGTGCGGAGCGTTGCCTTTGATTCAGCGGCGTTCACGAACCCGACCGGGGTGCCGATGACGACCGCAGGACAGGTACCTTCCCGGATCAGGGAACAGAGGGCGAGGAGCGCGGAAGGAGCATTGCCGATCACGACGATCGACCCCGGGATTTTCTCTGCCAGTGCATGGATCCCGGCAGAACTCCGGGTGATTCCCTGTTCGCGGGCGATCCCGGCGCCGTGGTCCAGCGCACAGATCACCTCGCTCGTGTGTCCCTTCTTCTGGATGCCGACCTGCACCATCCGGATATCGGTGATGATAGGTGCAGCCGCGCCCAGTGTCCGGATCGCGGCCGGAACCGGATCATGACAGAACCGGAGCAGGTCTGCCATCCCGAAATCCCCGACCGCAACCGAGCACCGCTGCCGGACCCGGTCCTCGTAATCTTCATCGCCGACAACTTTCCGCGCCAGCGTCCTCGACCGCCGCGAGATCTCGTATGCCTCTTTCGTGGTAGCGCCCGGGTCAATATACGTATTTGCGGTGGTATCCCCGCGGCGTGATGATTCCTCTGGCATCTTCACCCGTCCTCCATATCCTGCTCTCGCTCCCGCCGATGATCACAGTCGTATGCATATCGACCGCATCCTCAAGGGCCCGGGCCTCGCCCAGCGTGCTGATGATCACTTTCTCCCCTTTCTCGCGGAGGGCATTTTTCACGACCGCGATCGGTGTTGTTGCCGGGAGATATCGCCGTGCGTGTTCCATGGCGATACTGAAGTTATGCGGCCGCCCCCTGCTCCGCGGGTTGTAGATCACGACCGGTATGCCGGCCGAGAAGACCGCGTCGAGCCGGCGCTCGATCTCCCCGAGCGGCGTGAGGAGATCGGAGAGGCTGATCACGGCAAAATCACCGGAGAGCGGCGAACCGGCAAGGGACGCCGCGGCCGTTGCTGCCGTGACACCGGGCACGACCTCGACCGGGATATCCGCACCGGTATGGTCGAGCACCTCGATGACGATGCCGGCCATCCCGTAGACCCCGGCATCGCCCCCGGAGACGATCGCGACACGGTGCGACCGGGCCAGTTCGATCGCGGTCTTCGCCCGCTCGACCTCCTTTCCCATGCTGCTGCGGATGACCGTCTTACCGGCAAGGAGGGGGGCGAGGGGGACGAGGTAGAAATCATTTCCGATCACGTACTCTGCGGCTTCGATCACCTGTACAGCCCGGGCGGTCATGTGCTCCGCCCGGCCGGGACCGATCCCGACGATCGCAAGGCCCCCCGCCTGTTCACCGGGCGATGGCAACCGTGACCCTCCCGAATACCTTCTTTCCCATGACCAGTTCCTTTCGCTTTGCAACGGCAAGGGCACACGGTTCGGCAACACCCAGAAGCCCGATCCGTTTTGCCCGCGACGGCGTGGCAACCGCCTGTGCGTTAATAGTGTCATCGTCAAGGAATATTAAATTGGCAGGCAGTGCGGCCACGGCCATAAGGAGGCCGGTCTCGTGGCTTTTCTTTGCCGTGGTCGCAACGACCATCACGTCTTCAAGCGATACACCGGCTTCGGCAAGTGCGGTCCGGATTGCGCTTGTGACCTCCGTCGGTTCCACGCCTTTGCGGCACCCGACCCCGACCACATACTCTCCCTGCTTCACGAGAATGGAGACGTCCGGGCCGGCAAGCACCATGGCAGGCCCCGGCACCGCGTAGACCTTTGCCACACCATCGAGCACAGCGGCATTTACCACCTTCGTTGAGTCCCGGTTCACGATGTCGCACCCGTTCCGCATTGCAACCGCCTCGGCCGCATCCCGGCCTGCCGTTTCGGTCGCTGTCGTGATCACCGGCAGGATACCTAGGGAAGAGAGTTCCCACGCGAGTGCATTTGCACCATGGTGACCGCCCACGAGCGGGATCGCGTACCGGAGATCCGGGCTCACGACCACCACCGCGGGATCGGTCCACTTGTCCTTGAGGAGCGGGGCGATCGTGCGTGTGACGATCCCCATCGACATCAGCGCGACGATCCGTTTTTTTCCCGGGAAGAGCTCCGCAAAAACACCCGGGACATATTCCCGGAAGTCCGCGCCAAGGAATGCCGCGATCCGCTCTGCCTCCCGCGAGAACCGGGGGAGGGCGACAACGATCGTGTCTGTCATGAGTAGAGATGGGACTTCGTGTACCCGGCGGTACGGGGCTCGACCACGCCGCCGACAATCAGGAGCGCTGTATGTTCGATCCCTGCACTGTGTGCAGCGTCTGTGATGGTGGCAACCGTCCCGCGTATGATCTTCTCATCGGGCCATGATGCATGGTAGATGACGGCTGCCGGTGTATCAGGAGGGCAGGCGAGCTTTTTCGTGATCTCCCGGAGTTTTTCCGTGCCAAGGAAGATCACCATGGTGGTGCCGAGCCGGGAGAGTTCTGCGATCTGGTCTTTTTCGAGGGTCCTGCCGGCCGGGCGGGTTACCACCAGTGATTCCGAGACCCCCCGAAGGGTCAGCTGGGTCTGGAGGGCAGCGGCTGCCGCAAAGAGCGAGGAAACACCGGGCACGATCCCGACCGCGATGCCCCGCTTTTCGAGTTCTGCAATCTGCTCCACGATCGCCCCGTAGAGTGAGGGGTCGCCGGAGTGAAGGCGCACCACCTTCTTCCCGGCCTTTGCATGGGTCTCCATGAGATCAACAATCTCGGGCAGGTGCATGCCCCAGCTGTCCAGCTTGACCGGCGCACGTGACCGTCCGACCACCTCAGGGTTCACGAGCGAGCCGGCATAGATCAGGACATCGGCGGTGCGGACGAGCTCCTCGCCTTTGACCGTGATCAGGTCCGGATCCCCAGGGCCTGCACCGACAATCCAGATTTTTGCTGCCATATCAGCGCCTCGCATACAGGACACTCATGTAATCGCACGTCTCCGGGAGGTCGTCATCCCGGTAGATCTTCATATCCGGGAAGTACATGCGTTCGACCAGCACAAAGTGGTGATAGCCGGCCGCCCGAAGAACCTTCGCCTTCTTTTTCGGCCGCCGTACTTTCAGAAAGACGGCAGCGTCCGGCTCTCCCCCGTCGGAGACCAGAAAGCTGCCGGCAACCGTAAGGCCGGCGGCAGCAGCAAACGCGGTGATCGAGCTGATCCCCGGCTCGGTCCGGCATTCAATACCCGGGTACTTCTCGGTGATAATCCCGCAGAGCCGCGAAAAGGTGGAAAAAAAGTTCGGGTCCCCGATGATGCCGAAGACGGCAAGCCGGTTCTGTGCGACCGGGGCGATCTGCGCAGCGTTCTCTTCAAGGCACGCCCGTATCCGCTCCTCATCGCTCGTCATCGGGAAGTCCAGGGTTATTGCATCCCGGTACGGCGCAACCAGATCGTGCGCAATCCTGCCCGGGACAAAGACGGTATCCGCTTCCCGGAGCAGCCGCACCGCCCGGAGCGTCAGCAGCTCCGGGTTTCCCGGCCCCAGTCCCAGCCCGATCAGCATGCGGCACCCGACCCCACGACAATATAGACCGGATCGATCGGCCGGAACATGATACTGCCGGCGATCGGGTGCGAACGGGAGACCTGCACCTGCACGGCCTCCCGGAAGATCCCAAGCCGCTGCATGGTCTCCACTACGCACGAGAGCGTGCTCACCATCACGGCATTGACCACGATCGTCCGTTTCACTTTCTGTGCGAGGAGGGGGAGGACCTCCTCGATCTCTTTTGTCCCTCCGACAAATGCACAGTCAAATGTGCGATTCCCTGCAAGGAACTCCCGCGCTTCGCCGCAGAAAAATTCGATATTGGTCACCCCGGCTGTCGTCGCTTCCTGCCGGGCATACCGGATCGCCTCCGGCAGGCGGTCGACCGCGTACACCGTTTTTGCTATCTGTGCAGCGGCAATCGCCACCTTGCCGGTCCCGCACCCGCAGTCGAGTACACTATCGCCGTGGCGGATTCCCATCTTGAAGAGGGATACTGCCATCACTTCGTCCTGAGTCGGACCGCCGGCAGGCGCTGGTTCGCCCATCTTCCCAACCTTTGTTGTGGTAAGACATTAATGCTTGTTTTGACGGAAGAGCCCCCCACGCTGTCATCGGGATCGGCTCATGACCACGTGGGTGGCAGGACAAAACCGGAAAACCATCAGCTGCGCCAATGCCCCGATGACAAGATGCCTGGACCCAGGTGCCTGAAAGGCCTTCTGACGTTACTCCTCGTACGGAATGAGGTCCGCCTGTGTCGGATCATAGAGCCGGACCACGTCGCCGATCACGATCACGGCAGGCGGTTTTACGTCTGCCTGTTTGGCCGTTTCATCGATGGTCGCCAGAGTGCCCATGGTCACCCTGCGATCCTTCCGGAGCCCGCGTTCGATGATCGCCACCGGCGTTGCGCCTGCCTTTCCGTTCTGCAGGAGCGCGTGCGCGATCTTCCCGAGATTGGCCACGCCCATAAGGATAACGATCGTGCCCCGGCTCTTTGCCAGCAGCTGCCAATCCAGCGCCGGCTTTGGTTTTGTCGGGTCCTCGTGGCCGGTCAGGATGGTCACCTGCGAGGCATACCGCCGGTGCGTGAGCGGGATACCGACCGAGGCCGGCACCGCGAGCGCACTGGTGACCCCCGGCACCATCTCGACCGGTATGCCGGCGTGCCGGAGCGCCTCGATCTCCTCCCCGCCCCTGCCAAAGAGAAACGGGTCGCCGCCCTTGAGCCGGACCACGCGTTTACCTTTTTTTGCGCGGTCGATCATCAGCGCCTCGATATCGCGCTGCTCCAGCGTGTGCCTCCCGCCATACTTGCCGCAGTCGATCTTCTCGGCTGCTTCCGGCAGGGTGGCGAGGATCTCTTCTCCCGGCAGCTGGTCGTACAGCACGACCTCTGCCGATGCGATGATCTCCCGTGCCCGCTCCGTCATCAGCCTGGCCCCGCCCGGACCGGATCCCACAAGGTATACCTTACCGCTCATAGCTGATCCTCAGTGATGTGTACGCTTCCCGGATCAGGTGGTGTGCACGGGCATGAAGGGCTTTTCCCTGTTGCCGCGCCTCTTCGATCGTCGCCACATCCGTCTCGATGCGCTCGCCCCGCATCCCGTCTAGGGAGAGAATCTCTGCAATCAGGTGCCCGGCCCTGCAGTAAATGCCCATGGGGGTGTAGCACCCAGCGCCAACCTGCTCCATGACCGCCCGTTCAATGGCGACGTCCGTGCGGGTCTGCGGGTGGTCGAGGGCAGAGAGCACCTCCATCAGCGAGGGGTCGGTTCTGCTGACCACTGCGATCGTCCCCTGGTTTGGGGAGGGGACAAACGTGTCGGTCGGCAGCCGCTCACCCCTGATCTCGATCCCCAGTCGCGTCAGGCCGGCCTCGGCTAGGAGGATTGCATCATATCTCCCCTCGTTCAGCTTCCGGATCCGCGTGTCCACGTTGCCCCGCAGATCCATGACAGTCAGGCCCGGGTCATGGCGGAGGAGCTGCGCCCGCCGCCGTGTGCTGGAGGTACCCACGATCTTTACGGCCGGCCGCAAGGTTTTGTACGCAAGAAAGTCTGCCGGGGAGTCACGTTCCAGCACGGCGGCGGTGATGAGGCCAAACGGCCGGACGGCCGGGATGTCTTTCATGCTATGGACGGCACAGTCGATCCTGCCATCAAGGATTGCATCGTCCAGCGCCCGTACAAAGACCCCCTGCCCGCCGATGGCGTGGAGAGGTACCGAGGTATCCGCATCGCCATGCGTCGTGATGATCTTCTGCTCCGTCTCGATGCCGAGTGCTGCGAGCCTCCTGCAGACTGTCGCTGTCTGGGCAAGCGCAAGCCCGCTCCCCCTCGTGCCAATGGTCAGAGACATCCCGTATAGACCTGCCCGATTGCCGCGCAATCATCTTCCGTGTGTGCAGCGGAGAGAAAATTGGTCTCGAACTGTGATGGCGGGATGAAGATCCCGTGCGCGAGCATCTTTGCCCAGAATACCCTGAACGCGTCCGTGTTGCACTCTTTAACCTCGCGGTAATCCCGCGGAGGTTCGTGCCGGAAGAAGTACTTGAACATCGAACCGAGCCGGACAAAGTTCCCGCCGGCATCGCGGGGAAGGGCCTCTTCTATCGCCCGGGATCGTTCATCGATCTGGCGATAGATCCCGCGGTTGTCATGCAGCCACCGGATCGTGGCGATCCCTGCCGCGAGCGAGAGCGGGTTGCCGGAGAACGTGCCGGCCTGGTAGACCGGGCCCGACGGGGCAACCTCCTGCATGATCTCGTGCCGCCCCATAAACGCCCCGATGGGGAGACCGCCGCCGATGATCTTTCCGAGCGTGGTCAGGTCCGGTTTCACGTTATACTTCACCTGCGCCCCTCCGATGCCAAGACGGTAGCCGGTGATCACCTCATCAAAGATCAGGAGCACGTCATGCGCCCGGGTGATCTCCCGGATATCCTGCAGGTAACCGTCCCCCGGGATGACCGGGCCGATGTTTCCCATCACCGGCTCGATGATCAGGGCAGCGACATCCTTATTTTCGGAAAGAACCACTTCAAGAGCTTCAGTATCGTTGAAGGGTACCTGCCGTGTATGGGCGACGAGATCCGCAAGCACACCGGCAGAGTCCGGCACGCCCAGCGTGGTCGCACCGGAGCCGGCCTTCACCAGCACGGCATCATGGGCGCCGTGGAACCCACCCTCAATCTTCACGATGTCTTTTTTGCCGGAGAACCCGCGGGCGAGCCGGATCGCCCCCATGGTCGCTTCCGACCCGCTTGACACGAACCGGATCATCTCCATCCCCGGGTGATCACCGGTGATTAGTTGCGCAAATTCCGGTTCAAGCGGGGTGGGCGTGCCGTACAGCCAGCCTTTTTCGAGCTGGGTGGCGATCGCTTCCTTCACGTGAGCATGCGCATGGCCTAGGATGAGCGGGCCATATGCCATGCAGCAGTCGATCAGGGGCGTTCCTTCAACGGTCTCCAGATGTGAACCGCTCGCACGGGCAGTATAGAACGGATACGGTTTGATCGCACGGACCGGGCTGCTGACGCCGCCGGGCATCAGCTGCTGCGCACGGGAGAAGAGATCCTCACTCTTCATCGAGCCACCTGCAGACGTCACGGGCAAAGTAGGTGATGAGCAGATCGGCCCCCGCACGTTTCATGCAGGTGAGGCACTCCAGCACGGTCTCCTTCTCCGGTATCCACCCGTGCTCCGCTGCAGCCTTGATCATCGCGTACTCCCCGCTAACCTGGTACGCCGCGACCGGCAGTCCCAGCATGGCGATATCGGCGAGTATGTCGAGATAAAAGCCGGCCGGCTTTACCATCAGGATATCCGCCCCCTCCTCCATATCCATCTGGGATTCGAGATATGCCTCGCGGCTGTTGGCGGGGTTGAGCTGATAGGTCTTCCGGTCCCCGAAGGAGAAGCCCGAGTCTGCGGCCTCCCGGAATGGGTCATATAGTGCTGAGGAGAACTTTGTCGAGTACGACATGATCAGTACCTCTTCGTACCCGTTCCCGTCCAGCGCCGTCCGGATCGAGCCGACCACCCCATCGAGCATACAGGACGGAGCGATGATATCGGCTCCGGCCTCAGCGTGGCTGGTAGCGATCCGGTTCATCAGGGAAAGGGACTCGTCATTCAGGAGGTCAGTCCCGCACCGTGATTCACCGATGATGCCGCAGTGCCCGTGATCGGTGTACTCGCAGGCGCACACATCAGTGATAACCACCATTGCTGGGCAGGAGGCCTTAACTTGCCGGACTGCCTGCTGCACAACACCATTCGGAGCCCACGCGCCCGTTGCCTCCGCGTCCTTCTCTCTGGGGATGCCGAAGAGGAGGATGGCATGTACTCCCTGTTTCCATAGGGCGCCGGCGACACCGGCGATATCGTTGATCGGGTACCGGAACTGCCCGGGCATCGCGGTGATGGGTCGCGGGACGTCCGCGGTCTCATCGACAAAGAGCGGTGCAACGAGATCATTTTTTGTCAGGCAGGTCTCGCTCAGGAGCGGCCGTATATTCTTCGACCGTACCCGTCTCATCCGTCGCTGGGGAAACATTGCCACCCTCACCTGTTCTGTGATGATAACAGTTTGCAGATCCATGGTATTTATGGTTATATTATCCACCGTTTGCGGGTCTTTTTACGGGGGTGGTTACTAACAGGAATATTGCTGGAATGTAACGGGCCGTTCTACCGGCAGGCATGCATTAATACATGAGCGGGCATACTTTCCGTACGACGCTGCCGGTACAGGTCCACCCGGAAAATGCGGGCCCGGCATCCGGTCGCAGGTGTCAGAGCCATGATGGAACAAGATATCAGGAAAATGTGCATCTGCGAACCATGTCCGACATATAACGAGTGCATGCGGGCGCAGGAAGAGCTGGTGTTTTGTATGAATGGAAAAAGCCCGACCTGCACATTTGAGAAGAAAGGATGCCGGTGCCCGGCCTGCCCGGTCAACGCGCGTTTGGGCCAAAAAAAAGCGTATTACTGCATTCAGGGCTCTGCGGAGGAACAGGGCTGAGCAGAACCATCCCGGCAATCTTTTTGTACCGATCATGGTTATCATTACCTATGCAGAAACATGTTTTCCTTATTGCCGGGCTTGTCGTCTGTACCGTTCTCGCGGCTGCCGGTTGTGTGGCGAGCGCTCCCCCATCAGCGCAGGTGCAGCAGGTCACCACCGCAATCCTTCCCGCATCCCCGTCCTCACTTGAGCCGTTTTCCCTGGCACCTGCCGATCTCCCACCCGGTTTCACGCTTACAGAATCTCGGGAAAAGACTACCGCCGATGTGAGCAGCCTTGCGCTGGATCTCGGTTGGGAATCAGGATATGTCGTCCACTATGTATCTTCCACCAATGGAGACGGAGGAACGACCGACATTGTCCAGAACCTTGCGGTCTACCCGGAGAAGAATCTTCCTGATGTTATTTCGGCGGTCGTGCGGCAGGAGACTTCGGCAGAGGGATACGTCTTTGCAAATCTCTCCCTGCCGATGACCGGAGAGAACAGCCGCGCATTCAGGGCAACCGCCGTTAATACTATGACAACGCAGGTCACCGGGAATGTGCCGCTGGGCACTACCGGGAGCGCCGCATCTACGGCATCGCAGAATTTTGTCGAGGGAATATTTGCAAGAGGGAACTATCTTGATGTGATCCGGATATCCGGCCCATCTCCGGATTATGGACTGCTTGTCAACCTGTCCGTGACCGCATACAACCGGCTCCCGTGAACCGCTGGGACAGAAGCCTCTGTCTGGCAGGCATAGATGGCCGGGCGATAAGCCGGATGTGTGCAGCGGATCTTCCAACCGCTGCATGGAAATGGTCTTTACGGCACAGGCAGGTCATGGTGTTCTCCTGCAACTGTTTATGAGGATCATATCAGGTATCTGGATGTGCATCCTACAGAGCCGGCAGCAGTAACGACGAGAATCCCGCGCACATCATAGCCGGCCGTTACCCTGCTTCCCGATCGTTTCGCCCTGCGTCAGCGCCTTTACCAGCAGTTCCGCGGCTGCTAGATCGCCCTTCTCGGCACTTGTCCGGATAGAAAAGGTTGCATCGGTCAGGAGCTTCTTTGCCAGCACCCGGGTGAGGTCGTCCACAACCTCCGCGGTTTTCTCGTCTGGTGTGCCAAGACGGGCGAGCGCCTTGTCGCGCTCCCGGATCCGCACCGCCTCGGCCCAAGTATGCAGGGAGGCCAGGATATCGTCCGCCGATTTCCGGTGAAGCTGCCGCATGAAGATCGTGAGCTCACTTTCCACGAAGTCGCGGGCCCGCTCCGCCTCGGCCCGGCGTTTGCTCATGGTCTGTTCGTTGATTGTGCGCAGGTTATCAATGGTAAACAAGTGAACGCCGTCGATCGTATCCGCCCCCGTTTCCACGTCGCGAGGCTGTGCGATATCGATCAGGATCAGGGGGCGTGGATGACCTTCAACCGGCCAGCACCGTGCACGCATTGCCTCCTCGAGGTCTTCTGTATGGATGATCGGGTGCGGCGCAGAGGTACAGGAGATTACCACATCGGACAAAGTGATGTAACGGTAGAGCTCGGAAAGGCGTACCGCACGGCCGCCAATCTTCTCGGCGAGCTTGACTGCCCGGCCATAGGTGCGGTTCGCAACGTACATCGCCGTCAGGTGCTTTGCTGCAAGCGCCTGTGCTACAAGAAGCCCCATCTCCCCGCTCCCGATGACAAGGATATGCCGCCCTTCGAGACTGCCGAGCTGCGATTCCGCGAGCAGGACTGCTGCGGATCCCACCGAGACGGCGCCCCGGTTGATCATGGTTCGCCTGCGGACTTCTCCTCCTACATGGACCGCTTTATTAAGGCACAGTTCCAGAAGCGGAGTCACTGTGCCTGCGGCCTGCCCATCGGCAAGCGCCTTTTTCAGCTGCCCGATAATCTGGTCCTCACCAACGATCATCGAGTCGATCCCGGACGCAAGTGAAAAGAGATGCCGGAGGGCCCCCTCACCTTCATGGAGATAAAAGCCGCTCCGCCCCGTCTCGCCAAGGAACTCGCGGAGCGCTTCGCCGTCACCGTCCACCATTACTTCGACGCGGTTACACGTCTGGAGGAGGAGAACCCCAGTAAACCTTTTGGCAGCCGTCTGCAGAAATTCCATCTCAGCCGAAAACCGGAAAGCCTCCAGTGCCATCACATTCGCGGTGTGGTGGCTGAGACCGGCAGTTGCGAGCCGGGCGGCGGGGTCAGGCATGCAGGTACCTCGTTTCGACATCCGACCACGCCCGTTCGGGGGATGTTTCGAGAGCGCTCCAGACCGATCTGTCGGTGATAACCTTCCAGAGGATCTCCCGCCGCTCTGCCTGCGGTACCTGCCGGATTTTCAATGCTTCCCGCAGCCGGTGCTGGAGATCGATCATAGCGGAGAGGGACGGGTACCGTGTCTCGATTTCCTGCCTCAGGAACCGGGAAATGGCCGGGCTTTCGCCGCCGGTACTAATGGCGATCTGGTACCGTTCACCCCTGGTAACAGCCGGGATAATGACATCTCCCGAGTTACCGTCGGCGTTGTTAAAAAGGACTTTCTTTTCGTGGCAGATCATCCCGATCCTGTTGTTCTGCCGGGGATCGGACAATGCCGCGACCACGAGAAATGCGGCGCCGGTGATACCGGCAATCACCTCATTCGGAACGCGCTCCACGTCCAGTTCGCGGTGCCGGACCGGCAGGTCCCGGCATCGTGCTGAGAATGAGCGGCTGATCATCAGCACATCAGCTTCGTGGCTGAAACGGTCCGCCTTCCGTGCCGCGACTTCCCCCCCTCCGAATATGACCACGGTCCTGCCCGAACAATCCACGAAGAGAGGGATCATCTGGAAGTAGATACGGTGGTTGCGAACTTTAAGATGTTGGATTTTGGCCATGCCGGCATACATTACAGGGTGGTATTTCATGCAGGTTTTATATGCCACAGGTTTTCGTGTATTTTCGTTCACAGCGGTTCGTTGGTCGTCTTCGCTGGGAATACACATTACACCACAATGTATCCAAAAACAAAAAACTGGTACTAACCTGACTGGGTTCCCGGTAGGCAGAGATGCCAAAGACGGGCGTTACGTTCCCGGAGTTCGATATACTTAAATTCTTTGAATGCTCACTTTTTAAAGCGCACTGCGCCGATAGTGTAGTGGTTATCACTAGGCGTTGCCAACGCCTAAACCCGGGTTCGAGTCCCGGTCGGCGCATTTTGACTTGATCTTTTTTGCGCGGTAAATTTTGGTTATTTCAAAAGAGTAAAGATCCATCATCGGTCGTATGGCCCGGTAACAAATTGCACCCGTTTCAACACGTATCTTCACCTGATATTTCATGCGAACAAATCATCAGAGTGAACCATTCCAGGTGTTTTGATTTTGCAAAATCTTACCGTTCCACTCTTTACACCAAAATATTTCAGTAAATTTATATTCCCCGAATCCGTCCTACCTACTCAGGATCGGTGATGAAATGGAATATGGTACGTTAGTAAAAGGCTCGTTTACCTATGCAAAGGAAGGTCTTGTCGGGGATCTGGTCACGTGGATTTTGCTGATTGTTCTAACCCTTTTGCCGGCAATCCCCATTGTACTAATAATGGCGATCATGGTTTTTTCGATGAGCGGGACACCTGATTATCTGCTTCTGGCTTGCAGCTTCGCCATCGCCCTTATTGCTACAATACTGTTAAGCGCATTTTATAGCGGCTTCATGCTGAAAATTCTCCGTGGTGAGAAACCGTTACCGGCGGTGTCTGGCTATTGTACCCTTTTTTCTGACGGTATCAGGTACATCATAATTGAAGTCGTGTATTCGATACCGGTGATACTTGTCATCCTCCTGACAATAGTCCCTGCAATCGTTACCATGATGCCGCACATGGTTAAGGGGAACTTCACCGCACTGAGTGCGGTTATCGGAACCCTGCTGACAGGGATTGTCGCAAGTGCCGTTCTTGCATTCATCATCGGGCTCTTTGGCATTGTCGGGATGGTGCAGTTCGCCCGGACGGGATCGATCCGGGAGGCATTCAATTTTACCGCAATCCTTGCGACTATAAAAAATATCGGCTGGTGGACCTATATCATCGCCCTGCTGATTATGGTGATACTTGTTCTGGTTGTTACCGTGATCCTCGCGGTGATTCCTGTTATCGGCAGCATCCTCCAGATCATCATCGCCCCGTTCATTGGCGTGTTCACGATGAGATACATCTGTCTGCTCTACGACAGCGCAGGTACAACATAATCCATCTTTTAACCGGACTTTTTGACCATGCGGGTTGTTTGTGCACCTTCAGATTATGGAAAATGTTACGTTAATAATCTGAACGCTTACGAAAGAATCAATTGCCACTGGCAGCGAGAATTAAAACGTGAAACCCATCAGGGTTTCCCGATGTTTTCATCCCCCCACCATCTTCCCGAATGGTTGCGCCGTTACCTCGCTTGCCGTCCGGGGCAGGTATTTCATGGGGACCATCCACCGGTGACACTTGCGGGGCAGTATGAACTATTTTTAAGGACTATTTATAAGGCCATATTGTTATTACCTTGATCCGGTCATACGTACCTTGATCCGAATGCGAAATAGCGGTGCCTGTCTCGTGCTTCTTGTTCTGGTATGCGTATGGTGTGTTATTTCCGGTTGCACAACATCAATGCCATCAAACGGCCCGGCAACCGCTTCCCAATCACCGGCGACTCCCCCAGCAACCGCCGCCCCTTCTGACAGCTCTCCGGTCCCGGCGAATACCGTGACTGCGGAAATGACTCCGGTACTGACTGCCATATTGCCGGCAGCAACCGGGAATGGTTTGCCACCAACGCAGGCGGCAACGGTAGTTATACCGACAACGTATGTACCTGCGCCTGACGATCCTTATGTAAATTCGTTTTCGTATAACACGTCATATCTCGCTGTAAGCAATTGCGTTATGCAACAGGCGTTTCCCGGGATTGCAGATGATCCCAACTACGGGACGCGGTCCGATAATCCCCATGTAACCGGAATTTCTGCTGAAGATATGAATGATTTTTACACCAATTGGATACAGGGCAATGGTCAGACGGGCAATACCGTGAGTTTTAACCCGTGCGGGGGGGGTAGCATTCCCGATCAGTCCTGGTGGGATTTCATACAGGTTCATGGAGTATTCACACCCAGGAATGCCAGACCTGCCTACTATGACGTCATACTCAATGTCCGGGCCAGAAATTATGGTGTCAGCCAGATCACCTATAATGAAACACTGACTCTTGGCCAGACCGTCTATTTCTACAATTACATCCCGGTACAAGCGGGTCAGATAAATGATCTGCAGGGTATTGATCTCCAGTTCAAGAAGATCGCAACCTAATACAGGGTATCGGTATAAAAAAACGAGGGCGGATATGCGGGGGATATAGATTATGCAGCATGATGCCGCAATCACTCTCAGGATGGCCCGGAATCAATAAAATTGCCTGAAAAATCACCAAAAAACAGAAAAATTATGCCGGTCTGGTTATTTCTTCTTTCCGGCTGCCTTCTTGGCGGGTTTCTTTGCGGCGGTCTTCTTCGCGGGCTTCTTTGCTGCTGCCATCTCGATTCCACCTCCTACCGGAAAGGGTTATAAATTTCATTAATTTATCAATTAATAAATATTTTGGTCGTAATGGTGTTTTGCTGCATAGAATCGGTATAAACTTCTGTTTTGTCCCATGAAAAACCGGAGTATCCGGGTACGGGCGGATTTAACAAAGGATCAGATGCGAAATGCGCAAACATGAAAATAACGTTCAGTTTGTAAAAACACCCCAAAAATTAAGGAAAATCTGCAGATATCCGGGGTTGAAACCCTCAAAGAAATTGCTAAAAATGCCCGGAAACACCGGTTGAGCATTTTATATACTGTTTTCCGGACGCAAATTGATGCGTGTACAAACATAAAAAGGGGAACATTTATTGTTAGTGGGCAGCTGAATCATTCTTCATGAAAAAACAATTCATCATTGGGGCACTCGGGGGATTCTTGGGAATTATCACTGCCCTCTACATTATTTTTTCCGGATCCTGGGGATCGGACCTGACGATCTCCGGCGTGCAGGTCGCACTCTTTTCCAGTCTTGGGTTGATGGGGGCAGTGATCGCCAACAGTCAGGCCCGGTTTGCGGGCTGGATGCTCTTATTATCGGCTGTCTGGATTACGCTTTCTGTTCCCATTGCCGGCACGCTTCACCTGCTTTACTGGTTTACACCTGCAATTATCCTGCTCGCTGCTGCAGCTGTGCTCTGTTTCCTTGAGCAGAAAGAGGAAGATATTCCGGTGGTATGACCCCGCAGACCCGCCCCAAATAGTTCTCTGAATATCGTGCCAAAGCATGACCGTAATCCGTTAAAAGCGATTGATATCGAAGTACGTTTTTGAAGTTTCCTGTACGTTCATACCCATAACGGTCGCGGGAGATCTCTCGGGCCGGCTCTCCATACCATGCAATCCAAACCGCTGGCATACCCCCCTGCCAAAATGAAAACGCAGCTAATCCGGTCAAACCTCTGTCAAAGTACAATGTGTTAAAAATACCGGATGGTTCTCATGATCCCCGGAACGGATCGTGTATACGAACACAAAAGATTAATCGACCGCGACCGTCCTGACTTCTTCTTCGTACTGGAAAATTTCCTCAATGCTGACATGAAAATGCCGTGCGATCCGAAAGGCGAGGTCCAGCGACGGGATGTATTTCTCCTTCTCAATGGCGAGAATGGTCTGCCGGGTCACACCGATTGCCTTTGCCAGATCCTCCTGCGTGAGGTCGTGCATCGCGCGATAGACCTTTATCTTATTCTTCATCGGTCTCCCACTCCCCGTATTTCCGGGCGTAATAAAACCTGAACCCCACGTACAGGAAGATTGTCAGGCAGAGCAGGCCGAGCTGTATATATCCCAGCGACCGAAGGTGCAGGGCCTCCGGAGGATGGAGCTGAGATGACGGGAAAAACTCCCTGGGGGGAAACGATGGTTCGTGCAGGATCTGCGCGATAGCACCAATGGAGAACGCACAGAAAAGTACCCAGAAAACCTGCAGGGTTCGCAATGCCGCCTTCTCGGTGATCCTTGCGGCCCGCTCGTCCTCGACAAAATCCTTGACCCTCTTTCGTACAAGATACAGGAACGAAACTGCCACCACAATTCCGATACTGATCAGGAGGGGTTCATGGGTCTCGTCGGAATACCAGAAGATAGCAAGCAGGATGACCGCAACACAACCGACGATGAGATAGAATGTGTTCCTCTTCATGACGTCTCGTTGTAAAGAAAGTTAAACATTTGGTAATATAAATATGACTCTTCCGGCCCTGCAAGAATACGGCATAGTATATCTTTCGTGGTATTTCCCGTGATTACGACAGAAATGTGCCGATGAAGAAAACATTAAAAATTTCTTTATGCTCTTGGAGGGTTCCAATCGTCGCCCCCAGCGAGGATTGAGGAGAGAGATTTTTTAAAAAGTGTCGATTCTGTGGCAAGTATCTCCGCCGCAGTCAAAAAATTCTGATGAATTCTTCTCCAATTATTTCCACTGAAGTTACGATTAATTCCCAACGCTATGGCGCCCCTAAGGTTTAATACCAAATGGGTTTTTATGCACTTTATGGCAGAAAAGACCCAAAAACCAAATCCTTTGCGGCTTGTGGCCGCAGCCATCCTTGGAATCATTGTCGGCGCCATCCTCTTCTTTGTTGTGGCAATCCTCATCGGCATTTTCAACGACATATACGGCATGAACCTCCCGGTCCGGATCGATGTCGCGGAGAACATCTGGAGCCTGATCCTGCTGATCGTCTTCATCGTGCTCGGAATCGCGGGATTCTGCTGGAAAGTCCGGACCACCCCGTCCATGCAGGAAGAACCCGTTCTGACGGTGTCCGAGGAATAAACCGGCTGCTTCCCGTCCCTGGTGGTGTTTCTCCGCGCGGGCACCAGACCCTTCATCCCACGATAGTTCTGGACGTTGCGGCGCATTCAGGTGCAATCCCCTTGCCAGAACAGACATATGTGCCGACCGTTTACGGGCCGGCGTTATGTACGAGAGCATAATCTCCGGTGCCGGGTTCAGGTACCGGGGTGCGCGCCCGGTAATCTTCAGCAGGGAACTGATCGAATCTTGTGGGATCGTGGCTTCCGGCAACCTCTTGAGCCTGACGATGACTGCCAAGTCCCCCGCACATATCCGCCTTCCTTAAAATCGGGGAGGGATCTCTATACAGATGCTGCTTCTCATCCGGTGCGAGCTGGCACTATGAAGAACGAGGTAATTGTCAAAAAAGCCGGTGAGCTCGCGCACCAGCACGATCCAGAATTCCTCATCGATAATCTTGCCTCATACATCCGGCAGGAGACGGCCATGGAGCTCCCCGGCTCCATACGGAAGTCTTACATAGTTTTTCAGGACGTTCCCATCCGCTGTTCCGCGAGCTGCTTCCGGTTGAGGGCCCGGGAGTCACCGGGGTGTATGGCAAGGGCATGGTCAAACGCTTCACGGGCCCTGCCATACTGCTGCTGATCAAGGTAGATAAGTCCGAGGTTGTACCAGCCGTTGAAATATGACGGGTCTATGCCAATAGTGCGATGGAACGCGGCAATAGCAGCATCTGCCTGGCCGAGCCGCTTGTGGATGAGACCCTTGTTATTCCAGACCGCGGTGCTGAGAGGATTAATCGCGATTACGTGTCCGTAGGCTTCGAGTGCCTGATGGTACCTGCCGAGACTGGTATATGCGCGCCCGAGATAATACCAGCTCCGGGTGTTCTCCGGGTCAAGAGCGAGCACCCGGCGGAATGCGGCGATTGCCTCATCATACTCCTTGCGGTGGAACAGATCGGTGCCGGCCCGGTACCAGTACTTGCCCGCATCCTGGGGAGATCGGACTTTCCGGTCAAGCCGGCCCGCGTAACTCCGGCTTTTCTTTGAGAAAAAGAGTGCCCCGCCGTAAGTTCGTCGCATGAGTGAGAGGTTGAGAGCCAGCTGGTTTGCCCGGATAAATGCCTTTTTTCCCATGTTGATCTTTCCCAGATTGATGAGCACAAGACTCTTGCCGAACCATGAGAGAACGTGCTGGGAGTCAAGTGAGAGCGTGATGTCAAATGCCTGGAGCGCAAGTTCGTACGAACCGTCCCGGCTATGTATAACTGCCTTATTGAACCATGCGGCCGCGAGACCCGGGTTTGCGGAGATCGCCTGTTCAAACGAGATAATGGCGTCACGCTTCCGGTTCATCTGCTGGAGGACCACGCCGCGGTTGTACCAGACAGTCGCCACGTGCGGATCCCGTTCGATGGCCGCATCATACGCCGCGAGTTCCTCCTCAAAGAGATACATCCTGTAACATGTGAGTGCTTTTGCCATCCAGATCGAGGCATCGTGTTTGTCCAGCACAGATGCATGGTCAAACGAAGCGATCGCATCTTCATATTGACCAAGGTCGTTCTCTGCGAGTCCCCTATTGTACCACGCCGCCAGCATGCAGGGATCGATGCTGGTCGTGTTGTCGTAGGAAATAATCGCCTCCTGGTACCGTCCCAGCGCATCAAGTGCTGTGCCCCGGTTATACCAGAGGAGCGCGGACTGCCGGTCATGTCCGGCCTCCTCGTCATACGCCCGTACGGCGTCTTCAAAGAGACCGGATCGGAGAAGGTCAAACGCCCGGTTGCTGTAGGCCTCAGCTATGTTCGGGTTGACCGGAGAGGCTCGTGCCACGTCCACGATGCGGTTTTCCAGCCGGCAGGCAAACCGGAACAACGGTCCTTCCGAATACCAGACAGCCACACAGTCAGGGTTGAGTGCCAGCGCCTGATCAAATGCCTGCATCGCATCTTCGTGCCTGCCGAGCTTGCCCAGAACCATCCCTCTGCCCATCCATGCATCCGGCAGGGCGGGATCGAGACTGAGTGCCTCTTCAAAGAGCCGGAATGCTTCCGGGAACCTGCCGAGCTCGCATAAAGCCCCTGCCTTGCCGGAGACACCCGGCGCGAAGTGCTTGTCGGCTGCAAGGGCGCGATCAAAGATACTTGCCGCCCGTTCGTAATCCTTCTCTTCAATGGATGCGGCTCCCAGTGTGGTCAGTGCAACCAGATCTACCGGTTCGAGCGCGAGGACCTTCCGGTAGTATTCCTCTGCCAGCCGGTAATCCGCGAGTTCGAATGCGATCATGCCGATACCTAGTAAGGCAGCCACATTATCAGGCGCGTGCCGGAGGGCAGTATTATATGCCTCGCGTGCACCATCGTACCGCTCCAGAGTACGCAGGGCATCCCCTTTTCCGGTCCAGACGAGCGGGTTTGTCGGGTCGTTGACGAGTGCCCGGTCGTATGACTGGATGGCCTCCTCGTCCCGCCCGAGGAAATGAAGCGCCAGGCCCCGGCTGTACCAGACAGACGGGTTCTGTTCCCCAAGGGCAAGCGCCCGGTCGTATGACTGGATGGCTTTATGGTAATCTCCAAGTCTCGCGAGCGCCATTCCCTTGCCGGTCCATGCATCCGCATTTCCCGGATCAATCATGAGCGACTGCTCAAATGCGCGGAGTGCCTCCTGATGCCTGTCCTGTGCCTGGAGTGCCATACCCGATATGTAACAGTTCAGCGCATCAGTCATAAGGACGGTTCTTGTGGCTGTTGTGATGAACTTTCCTGTGCCGGGCGACACCGGTCTGGAGTACAGGCAGAAAAACATGTATGGACCCAAAAACCGGGAGGTAAAAATAGCCGTTGCCGTCACACGCTACCGGGCTGCCGATCACGATCGCAGATCCGGTTGCATGTGGCTGAACACGGAAAAACGATCACCGGTGCAATCGCAAATATCTGTCCCCGGTAGGTAGCGATCTCTTAAGATCCTGTAAATGGCCGTTGTGGTCAAGTCCCTTTACAGTACCCTAATCACGATGAGCGTGATATCATCTGACTGTGGGGCGGTTCCGGTAAAGGTATGGATAGCGGAGACGAGCTGGTCGATGACTTCCGGTGCCGGCAGGGACCGGCACTCAACGGCAATCCTGGCCAGCCGCTCCTCCCCAAATGCAACAAACTGGGCGTTGAACGCCTCGGTGACACCATCAGTGTACATGACAACCATATCACCGGGCCTGAGCTGCACGGTCTCCCCGGCACTTTCCATCTTGTCAACCACGCCCATCGCGATGCCACGCTCATGCAGGAAGACCGGCTCACTGGTATCCCCGCGGACGATGAGCGGGGGATTGTGGCCGGCGTTCACGCATGCAAGCGTGCGCCTGCCGGAATCCAAAACTGCCAGGAACGCGGTGACGAACATGCTCGAATGGGCGTCCCGGGCGATCAGCCGGTTTGCCTCGCGCATGGCTGCAGCAGGGTTCTCCTGCCCCTCAAGGCTCGCCCGTATGAGGGTCCGGGACATCGCCATAAAGAGCGCAGCGCTCACTCCTTTTCCCGAGACATCGGCGATCACAAACGCCATCCGGTCCCCGCTTACCGGGACAAAGTCGTAGAAATCGCCGCCCACCTCCATGGCCGGGATTGCCGCTGCGGCGATGTCAAAGCCCGGTATCCGCGGGACTGAAGCCGGCAGGAAACTGGTCTGGATATCTCTGGCGATCTCGAGTTCCTTCGTGTACCGCTCCTTTTCAGCGGTTGTCCGCTGGAGATCCCTGATATTCTTCTTGAGGTCATCTGCCATCATGTTGAACGAACGGGCGAGGTCCTCAAACTCATCGCCGGACTGGATCGTGAGCCGATAGTCGAGGTCTCCTTCGCCAAGGGCGAGCGTCCCTTTTTTTAAGGATTCGACCGGCCGCGTGATGATACGGGTGAGGGCAACCGCGATGAAGACGACAACCACAAGTATCATACAGAAGAGGATCGTAAAAACCGTCAGGAGCTGGTTGGTCTGCGCCGTGATGGTCTCACCGGTGGACCGGGTGACGCCCGAGATCCTTCCCGCAATGTCCTGCACGGGCTGCGTGATCCGGCTGACGGGCATGGCGATGGCGAGGCTCCAGTTCATTGACGGGACCGGCGCGTAAGCAATATATGTCTCGTTGCCGTTGACCATGACCTGCTCAATCCCGGTCTTTCCCGCGGTCATGTTCCGTGCGATGGCAACGAGACCGGAGTTATCACTGATAAATGCGTTCTCTTCAGGGAATGGTTCGTCCCAGCGTACCTCGCCGGCCACAAGCCCGGGGCGGCTGATGACCGTTCCATCATCCCCGAGGAGCACCGCCTCCCCGCCGCCACCGAGCGTCCGGTTGAGGAAATTATCGTTAATCGTATTAACCGAGACGTCAGAGCCGATCACCCAGCGGCCGTACCGTTGGCTGTTGACGGAGTGTGAGCAGGTCATGACAAGCCCATGCCCGGCTGCATCGATATAGGGTGCCTTTGACCAGGTATTCAGGTCACTACCTATTGCCCTCCGGTACCAGTCCCGGGTCCGTGGGTCAAAGCCCACGGGGAGGTTGCCCGTTCCAGGATAGACGAGCATCATGCCGGTGCCAGTGCCAACGTAGACGCTGGTCATGTTCTCGTCAGTTACGTATACTGCTTTGAGAAGGTCGCTCATGCTGGCCAAGGCGCGTGCCTCGTCCGAGTCCGGCGCGACTGTTGCACCCGGCGCAAACACAAGGACGGCCCCGCTCATCGGATCCGGTGGAGGGTTCTGCCGGGAATAGACGGGTACGAGCGGGGTGCCGGGGGGGTTGCGCTGGGCTTCAGCTGCGCCGGCAGCGAGGATGTCCATCTCCGAATCGGTGTCTTCGAACAGCACATCTGTGATAACGGCCTGGTCAGTCGCGATCCGGAGCAGGTACTCCTCCCCGAGATTTGTGAGTGCGGTGGTGCTGTCGTTGATCGCCCGCTCTCCCAGCGACTGGCTGCTCCCCTGTGCGAAGGTACCGACCGTAGTGATCGCAGAGAACGCGAAGAACCCGGTAACAGCAAGGGAGATAAGAGAGACAGTGAGGAAGAGGAGGAGGATCTTTGCCCTGAGATTCAACCTGATCCGGGAGAAGAGAGGAGCTCGCATCAATGTACCTCACCACGGACCAATTCATGCAATGAGTATCACCGTCTCCTGCCGGACTGGCCGCAACAGCAAATGGACATTCATCGATTTTGGCGTACTGGCTGGTATGTTCTTCAATGTTGTTATCGGTAAAAAGACATCGGGTATTTTCTCGGTTGCACTGGCAACGCACGAGCGGGAACAGGATGGCGCCCACTTACCGGAAAGGGATCTCCGGCATTCACACGTTCACGTTCAGGATGATCCGTATCCCAAGCCCGATCACAAAGGAGATCGCCGCGATGCCGAGGCTGATTGCGGCCATTTCGGCAAACCGTTTCCAGAACGGCAGGTCTTTTGCGACGCCAATGTAAAAGGAAAAGACGAGGATCACGATGACCGCCCCGGCAAGGGTGAAGAGGAGGGCGGTGTAGGGACTTCTGAGAAGGAGGAACGGGAGGATGAGGAGCGCGACGGTCACAATATACGTGATACCGGTATAGACCGCCGCCCGCAGCGGGTCAGTAGTGGCCCCGGTCTCGGACCGCTGGGAGAGGTACTCTGACGAGCCCATGGAGAGCGAGGCCGCAACACCGGTGATGAGGCCGGCAACCGCGATGATCTGCGAGTTCTGGATCGCGAACGTAAGGCCTGCGAGCGTGCCGGTGAACTCGACCAGCGCATCGTTGAGGCCGAGAACGACCGAACCGACGTACCGCAGCCGTTCCTCATCGATGAGCGCAATAAGTTCCTGCTCGTGGGCGTTCTCCCGGGCGAGCATCGCCGGCATCTCCGGGATGGCCTCAAGCAACGGCCCGTCAGGTTCCTGTGCTCGTTTTTCGACGTTCTCCATCATCTTGATCGCAAATGTCAACCCAAACAGCCCGGCAATGAGATAATATAACCAGACACGGAACATGTTGGGGGAGGCATCGCGGCCGGTATACTTTTTCCATATCTCGGCATGTTCGAGTTCTTCCCGGGCAATCCGTCCGAGCACATCACGGTTGTGTGGTTCCCGGGTGGTTCCGGCAAGTTTTACGTAAATGCGGTGTTCGGTGATCTCGCTTACCTGCCGGTCGAAAATTTTCTTCATGATCTCCGTGCCCGGCTGGAATAACGAAGCCCTGCCGGTCCCGGATCCCGCGCCGTTCATCGGCACCACGACCGATCATTCAAGCACATCGCAATCATCGTTCCCTCCTTACTGGTCACCGTACATTGTGGTTTCTGGTGCCATCTCATGATCCAGAATCAGTACATAAGGACGCGTGACCCCGACGGTTGCACTCTTAAAAATCCCGCCACCTTCCGGGCTGTTGAGTTTCTGCATCAGGATTTTTCCCCGATTATCGTTGTGCCGGTAACTGAACACCTGCTTTGCACGTGCCGCCCCGGTGAAATGCGGCCGGCTCCGGCTGATGTCAGGAATTGTGGGAAAGATCGCCGGTGACACAGCCACCGGCAGCACCTCCGCGGATGGCTCGGTTATTCCCGGGTGCGGCATGGAAAATATATCGGCAGCGATCGGAGCGCCAGAAAGATGCATCGCTGGTGCAGAGAGAATCGCCCGTTTCATTCATTGTCTGTTTCCTGCCCGGAGTGTTTAAGGATTGGGATTTGAGACGGCAGAGATGACAAATTTTTTTGGAACTAAAAAAAGGTCAGTATAATCCCCCTGTTCCTCACCGGCGACTCCGGATTCAGGAGGGTATTATTAGAGTTTTTTCCGGATCTCCCGGATGTGGGTGAGCATTTCTTCTGATAGCGGCATGAACCGGTAGCTCAGGTTGTTCCCGATCTGCCAGAACCCGGATCTCTCATCATAATACCCGATCACGAAGAAGAAGATGATATAGACCGGGATGGATATCGCGATCACCTCCGGCAGCGTCAGGCCGAGATGAATGGAGAAGAAATCCTCGAAGAGTTTGGCATTTGCCGTAATGATGCCGAAGTTCAGGAGGATCTGGGTCCATGACGTGCCCCGCGTGTAGCGTTGCTTGAAGAGCGCCAGCTCATAGAGGAAATCTTTTCTTTCGTTTATTTGTGCCATTTTTTCGCGATGCGAAGAGAAATGCTTTCCCTGCATGGTCATTGCTGCGGGACGGTAGGAAGAGGGGACCCTCAAAAAGAGGCAGATATTTCCCCACCATACGTACAGATCTGATCGCATGAATACCGGTGCCTTAAAAATTGTGATCGTTATTGTGGTGTTTTTTCTCGTTGTCTCCACGGCGGGCTGCTCGGGCACCGGGACTACGGTAAGCAGGTACCAAAACCCCAACCTGTGCCACGGAAGCCTGCAGAACCTGACGTTTGCGAAGGCCATCTGCCGGCAGTTCTCCACACCGGCACAGAATGGCACGGTGAACGGTTCGTCCATGGTCAGCCCGTAAGCGATCGCCAACGTCCGCACGTATACCCGATTCGCAACCGAGGCAAGCCCCCCGGTCACGGCCCCCGCTCATCTGTGGCAGTTTTCCGGTTTATGTTCCGGTAGTGGTTCTTTGCGATCTTTTTGAGATCGAAGAGATCATCCGCTTCCGCCACGGTAAGGATCCCCTTCTCCACCGCGAGGTCCCGGATCGCGCGCCGCTTCTCCATCGCCTCGTGAGCAATATCGGCTGCGCGCAGGTACCCGATCTTCGGGGTCAGGAGCGTGGCAAGTATCGGGTTGGTGCCGATGTATGACCTCATGCGCGCCTCATGAGCGATGATCCCGTCGATGCAGCGGTTGGAAAAAACAGGAAGGTAGTTTGTCAGGAGGGAGATGGACTCGAGGATATTGTGCACCATAACCGGTGTCATCACGTTCAGCTCGAACTGGCCTGCCTGCGCCGCGAGCGCAACGGTGGTGTCATGCCCGATCACCTCAAAAGCCAGCATGTCAAGGCACTCGGCCATGACCGGGTTCACCTTCCCCGGCATGATGGAAGAACCGGGCTGGACAGCAGGGAGCGTGATCTCGTCGAAACCGGCCGTTGACCCGGAGTTCATGAGCCGCAGGTCGTTTGCGATCCGGATCAGCTCCAGTGCGAGCTCGCGGAGCGATCCCGAGAATGCTGCCATCTGCGACCTGCTCTGCAGGGCTTCGAAACTATCCCGCGCGGGAACAAGATCGAACGATGTGAGCCTGCGCAGGTGACGGATCACGGTCTCCCGGTAATCCGGGTGGGCGTTCTCACCGGTCCCGGTTGCCGTCCCGCCAATCGCGACCTCCAGAAGATCATCCCGGCGCTGCCGTACTTTTTTTGCCGCCCGTGCGACCGCAGCCGCATACGCATGGAACTCGTCGCCCAGCGTAACCGGCAGGGCGTCCATCAGGTGCGTCCGGCCGGTCTTTGGCAGGGCGTCGAACTCGCGGCCCTTCCGGGTGAGCGCCCCGGCCAGTGCGTTCAGCTCGGCGATGAGCCGGTCTGCGTCGGCGATGACGGCGATATGGGACGCGGTCGGGAAGGTGTCGTTGGTGGACTGGGCGAGGTTGACGTGGTCATTGGGGTTCATAAAATCGTAGTCACCCCGCGGCCGGCCGAGGATCTCCAGTGCACGGTTTGCGATCACCTCGTTCACGTTCATGTTAAATGATGTGCCGGCGCCAGCCTGGTAAATGTCCACCGGGAACTGGTCGGCGAATTTTCCTGAGTAGAGCTCTTCTGCGGCATCCACGATCGCACCACCCCGTTCCTGGTCCAACATGCCAAGGTCCATGTTCGCTAGTGCCGCCGCTTTTTTGACAGTTGCGTACGCCCGGATCAGTTCCGGGCGCTCCCGCCGGCCGCTGACCGGAAAATTTTCTGCGGCCCGGAGCGTCTGGATGCCGTAATATGCTTCCGATGGCACGTCCCGGGTGCCCAATGAATCGCGTTCCTGTCGCATCATCTTCCATCTTCCCTGATCTGATATGGTACCGCGTCTGGGTTTATAGAAGGTCTGGTGCGGGAGAACGGGTGCCTTTCCGGCAGCCATCATGCCCTGACGATCCACCGGGTGCTGATTGCATGTGTGGGACAGAACTCGTTACACTTGAAGCACGAGCAGCAGAGTTCGCTTCGTTCAGGATACACGCTATGCCGGTTCTTCCGGAAGACTCCCATCGAGCACATCTCGATGCAGATGCCGCAGTTGTCACAACGGTCAGGGTCAACGTAGACTTCAAAAAGGATGGTGGTCGGGGCACTGATCTCCATGTTATGTCATACCCTTCCGGCACGCAGCCGGACGAAGCGTTGCCGGACTGACCTTTACCAGCATTGGTATAATTTTCGAAATTATAAGATGATGGTGTTTTGAAATCCGTAATCACTCTTCGGATACGTATTCTCAAAGCAGATTCCGGAAGTGAATATAAATTGCTGTAAAACAGGAAAAATAATAATCTGTAAATCCCAATTGAAGAATATATTTTGCAGGTTAAGGGGAGATTTGTATCACAGATCCGGTCATGGTTCCTGTCGGGGCGATGTTGTTGGGGGCCCTCCTGATCGCTTGCGGCCTCCTCTCTGATTCCATTCCCGCACCCGCGCTCGGGATCGTGGTGAGCCTCGCGGGTGTTGCGACGGTAATTGTTGGTATCGTGATGCTCTTTGGCATCGCGCATGCCCGGAAATAAACAAAGATATTTTGATAACCCGGTGCTGGTGCATGTGCAGGATGCAAAGAAAATGACTCGTTGCTATTTTGGTATAAAAATTGCATATGTTTCGACAATATAACAGAACCCAATCGGGTAAGTTCTTTACAGGTAAGAGGTTATCAGGGACCGGCATTTTATGACGTTTTCCAGTTTCACGACGCAGCATCCCTATCGCAGTTCCCTTCTATTCCTGCTGGTCGTCATATGTGTGGCCATCGCCATGGGCATGATAAATGAACTATTCCTGATCGGGAGTCTTGTGCAGCTTGCTGTTGAGGATCTTATTCTTACCATCACCGGGATCTTCCTGCTCACGCATCTTGACTGGTGGGGAATAGCAGGGTACACCACGGGAATCCGGCTGGCAGAGGTCTCCCTGTTTGTCCTGCCTGTTGCAGCTGCCCTGCTCTCGCTGGGACAGGGCATCCGGGTGACGGCACCCATTACCATCCTCGCATTTGCCGCCCTGACTCTTGTCGTCGGATTTGCGGAGGAGACCTATTTCCGCGGCCTGATACTTACCACGCTTCTCCCGACCGGTATGATACGTGCGGTCGTTTTGAGCTCCTTTGTCTTTGCGGCACCTCACCTTCTCAATATAATCGGCGGTGCATGGGATCCGTCCTTCACCGTCGCTGACAGCATTGCCGCGTTCGGCCTCGGGGTGACCTTTGCTGCACTTCGTTTGCGGACGGGGAGTATCTGGCCTCTTGTCGGGGTTCATGCCCTCTTTGATTTCAGTTCGCTTGTTTCGCTGGGAGGGATCGATGTGCCGCCGCAATCACCGCAGGTCCTGCTCACGTCAGTTATAACCGGTATCGTCTTTGTGGTATATGGCCTGTTCCTGCTCCGGGGCAAGAGAACCGGAGGGACAGGAATTACGAATACCGTATGATTACCGGATGAACGGCGCGGACCCGGTCTTTGGACCCCGGCGCCCCCGGTGATCTCCAGGGTTGTGTCCGGAGCCGGCTACCGCCACCGTTTACGAGATGTCACTGGGGATGATTGTTGAGAAAATATATTCTTTCAGGTCGTGGTATTTCTGAATATTCCCGTTATCGGAAATAAACGCAAATTCATACAGATGATGTACGGTTACATAATTTTTCATGGTGTATGCAAGGGGATACTCGGCCGAACCTTGTGGTGCAGTCAGCGTATATTGTGAGTACATGGCGTTGCCGCTCTGGGCGTACCGGCAATCGCTGACTTCAGCACCGCCGATATCCGGATAATCATCCGTCACCAGATCCTTTGCCCAGTCGCATGTCGGGCTGATAACATAATTTCCGGCAAGGTTATCCAGGAAATCAGAGATAAAGGCCACAGCTTTTTCTTCGCCATCTGCACTGGTAAAGGTAACAATGCGGGCTGATTGTTTCATCTCCTCATACTGGTTAAAATCAAAAGGCCCGATGGTATTTATCTCTGACTGGTAACATCGTGAGGCATTGGGGTTCTGTACGGTCCCTCCCTGGATACAGGGGATGATGGTATAGGTCGATTTTGACACCTTCCAAGTTGATGGATACTCAAGACTGAAGTCATTATCTGAATACTTTATGAACTGAATTTTTGAAATATCCGCAGGATCCGGAGGAGCCGCAGGGATTGTAGGTACGGCTGGTGTCATTGTTGCGGTAGCAGGGACAATCGAGGCGGTCTGCATCTGCGTAGGGGTCGGGGGTATTGTCACTGAAACGGAAACGGGCTGTGGGGTTGGTGTTGCTTCCGGCACAGGAGGCGGAGTTGTGCACCCGGCCATACAGACCACTCCGGCAAGCACGATCAATATAATGACAGAATATTCCGATCCCATATATTCGCAGTAAATTTTTCAGGGAATATTTATTACTTTTTGGTTCAGGGGCTTTGCAGGAAAATTTCTGCCGGTTATGGCACATGTTCAAAAATCCTGCTGTCCCGGCAGATGTGGTCTTAGACCAACAATGATGGCTAATCGCAGCATCAGAGGGAGCGGGGTATGGCCTGTTGGTGGGAAATTGGCTTGGGTAACACTATCTGAGAAAATTCGGGTTGTATGAAAAGCAGGGTTTTTCGATGATAATCAAAACCTGCGGATGGTGTATTTATATACCCGGAGACAGTATGAGTCTGTTTGGAGGGGGTAAAATATGCCGAAAATTCTTGTTGTTTATTTCTCCCGTACCGGCAACACGGAAAAGATGGCAAATGCCGTTGCCGAAGGAATAAAAGAAGCAGGTGCCGGGGTCGTGGTGAAGAAGGCAGAGCTGGTTAAAATTGATGATATTGTTGCCGCAGATGCGATCGCTTTTGGTTCGGCAACCAGCTGGGGATACATGGGCGGCAGGCTCAAGGACGTATTTGAGAACATGCTGGTCCAGGCCCGGGATAAGTTCAACGGGAAACCCTTCGCCGTGTTTGCATCGGCAGGTGTCATCGAGAGCGGGAAGAAGGCCGTCGAATCCATCGAGTACATTGCAGGCTATTTTAACATGCGATCAGCTGCGAAAGGAGTGGTCGCTCAGGGTAATCCTACAGAAGCGGATAAAAAAGCCTGTAAGGACTTAGGCAGGAAACTCGCTCAGGCCATCAGATGATGACAGGGAGAGCCCCGGCCACCAGCCGCTGGTGTGGGGATGCTATGGCTTCACGGGACCCGGGAGGCTCCCTGCATACTATCATATCGTGACAATTCCACTTTTTTTGATCTTCTTCATGAAGTTCCGGCAATGCGCTGGAACCAATGCCGGTCCGGCATCAGTCACACGACGCGATGCAGGCATTGAGGCACGGTTGGGGAGTGGCCATGCAGGAAGCCGTGCAGTAGTTCACGCAGTCATCATCAGCGATGTTGCAGCTGGCCATCGTCGGCGGATGGGCGGTATGATCTGCGATACCGTGGAGACCAAACGCCGCAAGCGTGGCGGCGCCGGCAAGTATGATCAGAAAGAGCACGAGCCGGGTCAGTTCGTCGGGCATGGCCTGTTCCGGTATTACATGGCATGCACCGGGATGTAAATATGTGCATTCGCAGGAAAATATTCTCTTCAAAAATGAAAGGGGAGGAGTTCAGGCTTTGACTTCCAGATCCATCTCGATGCCACCGGTTGCACCAAGGATGAGATTGTAAATGAAGGCAATAATGGCACCGCCAATGAACCCGCCGATGATACCGATGATGATCATGAAGATAAATGCAGCAATCCCGGATCCTACCGGAGAGACGCCCATGTAGCCCGCCCATCGTTGCATGCCGACTGCCACAACAATTCCCATAACGATTCCCCAGATGAGGCCAAGAATCGCGCAGAACTTCGCAACGCTCAGCACACCCAGTTTTTTAATCATATAGGCCGTGGTTGCCATGGTGGGATATTGAACAACCGTATATATGGCTTTATGGTATTTTGGCGGAGAGTATACGCAGAGATTTTTTTTATTCGGTGTCGATTGTGCCTTATCCCGTCGGCTCAAATCAGGAATAATAAAACGCGAATTGCTTTTACAGGATGATGAGATAGATGAAACTACTCTTACGAAATATCAACGGGAGGTATTAACAGAAAATCATGAAATATCTATGAACTACAATAAAAAAGATAAGAGCGAATTGAAATGAAGATATGAAATGGGCTTCATAATAATATTCTATTTATTGCAATAAAGTATATCCTTACAAATTTCGATGAAATCGTGGGGAATGCTAATTATTTCAGCAACTTTACCGTTCGGATGCAACCGCGCATGAATCAATATCTTTCTGAAGCCTTTTGCTAAAATAAGGACTATGAGCAATACTAAAGCAGAAAAACTTGTATAAAATAATATTATGATAGATATGATTGTTGATCCTATGATACCGATCGCTAAAGAATATTCCAAATTTGGGTTATTTAGAGACAAAATCAATTTATTATAGGCAAAAATAAGATAAAGAATGCTTGATGGCAAAGTTATGGTGAAAAGCGTAAACAAAAAAGCTTTGAAATATTTTTTCTTTCTTATGTAATTGAAAATCCACTTCCAGCACACCAATATTAAGAAAATATAAGCAACCCAGCATGTAAAAAATAGAAAATATAACGATTCGGTAAAGAAAAAACTTAAAATATAGATTATTATTAAACTCACAAACGATGCTAATAATAAAAAAAGGAAAACATGATAAATTTGAGGGTTCCCTTTTGTCGATTTCTTGAGGTCGACTAAAAGAGCACAAATAACCCCGAATAATATTAAAAAACAACTTAGAAATGCTAATATTAATTCTTCATTAGGAGGGATTGGCAGGATAAAGCTTTTTTGAAAAAGTATACCAGGTTGTATTAATATAGTATAAGAAAAATTTCCGGGTTTTATAATCTCTTGAGTTCCATTTATCGGTAATATAGAATTAATTAAAATTGTTCCGTTTATCTGTGTTGCTTGGGACTCTTTCACCAAAGTTAGAAGGTAAAATGTTAATGCCGTAAATAATGCAGCAATCGTAAAGATCGGTGAATTTCTTAATAAATATTCTCTAATAGGTTCTGGCGGCAATTCGCAGCCGCAATATCGACAATTTAGATTATCATCAGTATTTATTCCGTAACATTCTGGGCACCTTACCATATATAAGTCCTATTCCCACGTCGCTTAAATAATAATAGTAAATTGATAATAAGAAGATAGCTCAAATTAAAGTAGATTTTTGAACAAGAACCGTTGTAAGCGCCTTGAACATCAAGGCAGAGTGCGCCGACCGGGAATGTGAAAGAGAATGTAATTATCCGGGAAAATATGGGATAGAAAGTTTCTTAATATACATAATTCTTTATTAATCTAACGGAGTTGTTAAAAGATCATGGCTGCGGAAAAGACTGGTGTAACTTGGGGGCATATTTCAATTATTTTATTTGTGACAATTGCGGCACCTATATTGTTTGTTGTATACATGAAATTTGTAACGCCTGAGGGTATGCTCGGAGTTTTGCTTGTTATCAGCGTTATCGCACTTATTATAACTCTTACTTTTTCGGCTTTTGTTTTTAAAGCTCTCGGTCTCTCTGATCCCAATCAGTCTCTTGGTCTTCCTGAAGGAAGTATGCAAGCCGTGATTGCATTGAGCCTCATACTTATTTTTATGTTATCCTCGCTGGTTCTATATGACGAAGTTGCCACTCCTAGTAACCTACTTCCTGAATCCACATTAATAACACAAAATCAGATCAACGAGCTTCCAAACAATACAATTGTCTACATTCAACGAACGGATTATACAGACAAAGCTACTCACGAAGTGCTATTTAATGTAGGAACAGCTTTGCCAAAAACTCAAGCGAGCCAAGACATTGCAAAACAAATAATCACAGTTGTGAGTACTTTGGTAGTTGCAGTTGCTGGCTTCTACTTCGGTAGTAAGTCCGCAACAGCAGTTAGCGGGGGTGTTGCGGCGATTTCTGCTCCCCTTATACGTAGTATCAATCCCACCGGAGGCAAACGAGAGGAAGATATTGGATTCAAGATTTTTGGAAAGAACTTTGAATTGGCAAAGGAAGTTAAACTCATTCGCGACTCAATTGAAATACAGTGCACAGATGTCACATCAAGTTCTACAATGATTACCGGTAAATTAAAAATTCCCAAAGACTCTGAAGCATATCCTGGAGGTAAATGGACCGTGGTTGTGATAAATTCTGATAAAGGAGAAGATCGATTAGAAAGTGCTTTTACCGTAAACGAAATATAATTTTTTTAGATTTTGTCGAAAAACCTTAAAGATTTGAACTTTTTAATTCAAGCCTCAGCCGGAATCTTTGATCGAACGAACATTGGAATACAAGCACGCGTATAATATATTTAGAAGATTTATCGACGGTAGGATGTAAATGAAAAGGCTAACCACGTCTGAGGCTTTTTTCATAAAGAGCAAGCGCCTCGAACATCAAGGCAGAGGGCGCCGACCGCGTATTTGCTATCAGATCACATCTATTTTTTTTATTCCAGTCTCAATACCGGCAGCTTCAATCTCCATTTTAAGAGCATTTTTCCATGTTCCTTGTTCATCCAATGAAATATAGACCAAACCATCAATATCCGAAGGACGTTCAATGCCTTCTTCACACAGTGCTGCGACTTTACGACGACCTAACTTTCCAATGAAATAACCGAATTCAAAAATTACATTTTGTCTTGCTCTTAGTTTAATAAGAGAAAAAATATCTTTGATGAATGACACAAATTGGCCAATTACAATAGTTTGATCTTTCTCGGAAATATCCTGCATTTGACTGCCACTCTGAGCGAATTTTAATAACGACGCATAAAAATCTGATATATTATCATCTGTTGGAGTTCCTCCGAAATCATCTACTGTTAATAAGATAACAGCAAATCCTACATCGGAATAATGTTCAACTTTTTCAATAATAGTTTTACCAAGACTTGGTTGTAGATGTAGGATAATTGGTTCAAGATTCAGCGATTTAAGATAATCCGAGACAGAATCTTTTATTTTGTTATTAAGACCATGAACAATGAACACTCTACTTGATTTTTTTAACCGTGTCCCGATATTTCCTTCGTGATCGATAATATATTCTTCTTCAGGAGAGGGTATTGGTATTGCAGGGCCATAAACTGCAACCATTTCTCCATCTTTATCTAGATTGTTTTGTGATTGAGCTCGGTTTTTCTTTTTTCTCGAATAGAGGAATAACTCTAACTCATCTTTAAATCCGATAAGGTGATTTCTCATTATTGCAAGATCTTCCAAATAGTGTTTTTGAATTTCTTCTTCTGACTCTTTGGTAGGAACAAAAACTCTGTGATGAGATTTAATTTCTGAATCATAATCTTGAAGTTTTTCCTTATCATCCTTGAAGGTGGCTCTAATGAAAGCACGAATTCTTGTATTCAATTGTTCCTTTACAGGCTTCCCTGATTCATAGGATAAATTCGTAAGAGCATCAATTTGGTTTGCGAAGTCAATGATTTTATTAATTGCATCTTCAGGCTCAATACCGATATTCATTTGAACCTCAGTAAGAGATTATTTATTCTATTATATACATGATGACTTGGACGAATTAACAAACAAATAGAATTTTTTACATCTTTTTTCGCTATGGGAATTAAACTTTCATTTAAAGACTTGAGTTATTTAATCCATATAAAAATATACATAATGATGTATTAAAAATCAGTCATAACCCGGAACTGGTCGATCTCTTCCTTGTCGAGCTTCTCGATGAACTCGTCGGCTGCATGGCCTACGTCCTTGCTCGCGGTGATCGCCCGGCCGACCACGACAATATCGGCACCGGCCTTGATGGCGTCCTTGACCACATTCACCCGGATGCCGCCGGCGGTTGCCACGAGGAGTTTGCCGCCGGCCGCCTTCTTGATCGCCGCGATGTCGCCCCATGCATGGGCGGTGTCCTCGGTGTCGATCGCCCGGTGGAGTTCCACGATGTCGGGCTTGGCCTTGAGTTTTTCGATGACCTTGACCGGGTTCTGGACGTTCAGCATATCGACGACCGAGTAGATCCCGACCTTACGGGCCTCCGTGATCGCTTTCTCGAGTGTGGAGGTGGGGGCCAGTCCTGAGATCACGACCGCATCCGCAGTGGCATCGGAGGCCATCCGGGCCTCGAGGTTGCCGGTGTCGAGGATCTTCATATCCGCGATCAGGAAGGCGTTGGGCCGGAGTTTCCGCATCTCGCCAAGGATGCCGAGCCCGAACTTCTTGATCAGCGGCGTCCCTGCCTCGATAATCAGGTGGTCGTTGTCCGGGAGTTCCTTCAACACCGACGCCACCTTTGCCATATCCACGAGGTCAAGCGCAACCTGCAGGTACGGCGGGTCCCAGAGCCGCTGCACCTTGAACCCCATGATCCCGTGAGCTGCCCGGTCCTTCTCGTACACGAGCGTCTTTGCGTCCGGGAATCCGGCGATGGCCCGGTTGATCGCAAGCTTCGTCGCGCCGTAATTGTACCGGTAGATCCGGTTGTAGTCCTTTGCCTCCGGGTGGACGAAGGCCGAGGCGAGGATCACGACCTTCTCGATATCGACGCTGGCAAAGGCTCCCTCTTCCACGCAGTCAGCCACCGCCTTTCCAACCGCAGCCTGCACCGGCCCGAACATCTCGTTCACCTGCGTCATGGTCTTGAGTGTCACCTTGGGGATGACGAGTGTTACCGGTTTGGTCAGCAGGTTCGGACGGACGACCGCGAGAAGGGGCGTGTGCCCGGACGACAGCTGCGAGACTGCGTTTGCAAATGCTGCCCCGACCGGGCCTTCCTTCTCACCCATCACCAGATCGATATGCGCAACTTCCGCGCCATCGCCAATCAGTGCTTCTCCGACAAGATACATGACAATCCTGAATTCTCCCAAACATAATGTGACGGCCGGGTATGATAAAGGTATCAAAAATATCCGCAATGGTGCACAGAAACGGATTCGGGCCGATGGGATCCGCCTCCTAAAAAAATTTCCGGAAATTTTTCCGGAGTTGTCATCATCCGTTCTGAAACAGATCCGATCCAGAACGATAAAAAATTTCTGGCACTATTTTCCCGGCAATCGTACCTGTAGTCCTGAAACAAAACTGCTCTGTCAAACCAGACACTATCGCGCTGATGGTGACAGAGTCTCGGATTTCCCGGCATACCCGTTATCGTCAGAGATCCTCACGTTAATGACTCTGAGGATACACCTGCCAATCCGGGCCCGATTTTGCCCCGGATTACCCCTACCGAAGGCACAAATGACAATAATTCGCAAAAAAATGACAATATATCTTTTCGAAAACCACGGAATGGGGCCTGATTGCCGGAAATCGGCATGAAACGTGCCCGGAAACGTCATCAAATAGCACCAATTGGATGGCCGATCTCAGGCCGGATCGCACTATGGTCCATGAAAATGAAAAGAAGGCCTGTTTGGGTCTCTCCCGGGATCACGCTTCCGGAGAGCCTGATAGCCTCAGGCTAAGATACGCCCAATTTGGGCTCCGATTGTCCCTGGTGGAGGGAAAAATATGACTTATTCGCGAAAAACTGTGCCTTTATTTTTGGAACAGCCTGTATCATCCCCGGTAAAGGAATCCGGGGCCGTATCATGGCCAAAAATGTGCGCCTTTCGGCCCTTTTGGACAGCGATTATTCCCCGCAAGGGAGTAAGAGCTTGAGAAGAACGCGGAAGTGTTCTTTGAATGGGGATCTCCGACAGGATCAGACATGTGATCACGAAAACAGGAAAAATCCCCTGTTTGGGCCCTCCTCCGGATCCTCCTTCCGGGAATTTATTTTGCAACTGACGGACCCGCATGGATGATCCGTTCGTGGCAGTAACAGGAGAAGAGGATTCCAGATTTTTCCTGAAAACTTTCCGGATTTTTTCCGGATTTTGCAAAAAAAAATTATTTTCCGGGCCGGGCTCCCGAAACGTTTGCCCACGTTTTGTGAATGCGTGCCCGTTCGCATCCGCATCCTCAGGGCTTCCGGCAAAACCAAAAATGGAGCCACCAGCGATAAATTAAAACCAGAACCTGACCAACCTATCCTGATTTATTCCGGCCGGGAAAATTCCGGTCAACATTGTCACACGACCTTTCATGGAGACAGCACCGGCAGATCCCATCGCAGGAAAAAGTTCCGCCAGCGGCGGCATCGCGTATAAGTGGGTGGCCCTCTCGAACACGACCATTGCCGTCTTCATGGCGATGGTGAACGAGAGCATCATCCTGATCTCGCTTCCCGCCATCTTCAATGGTATCCATATCAACCCGCTCACTTCGTTCCAGTACCTGCTCTGGGTGCTGATGGTCTACGGTGTGGTCACGGCAACCCTCCTTTTGACCTGCGGGCGCCTCTCGGACATGTTCGGCCGCGTCCGGCTGTACAACATCGGGTTTGCAATATTCACCATCGGGTCCGTCCTCCTCTTCCTCACGCCCGGCACCGGAGACGCCGGCGCGATCGAGTTGATCATCTTCCGGCTCATCCAGGCAGTCGGCGCATCGTTCATCTTCTCCAACAGCGTCGCGATCATCACCGATGCATTCCCGGTGGACGAGCGGGGAAAAGCGCTGGGGATCAACCAGATCGCCGCACTCTCCGGCCAGTTCATCGGCCTTGTCCTCGGGGGGATCCTCTCGGTCTTTGACTGGCGCGCCGTCTTTCTCGTGAGCGTCCCGTTTGGGGTCTTCGGGACGATCTGGTCCTTCACGAAATTGCGGGAGACCATGACGGTCAGGAAGGCCACGAAGATCGACTATCTGGGAAACATCGCTTTCACTGGCGGGCTCACCCTCCTGCTGATCGGGATCACCTTTGCCCTGATCCCCTTCAAAAACGACCCGATGGGGTGGCGTGACCCGTTCGTGATCGGATCCATCCTTGGCGGCATCATCCTCCTTGCCGCATTCCCGGTCATCGAGAGCCGGGTAAAAGACCCGATGTTCAACATGGGCCTTTTTAAGATCCGGATGTTTATCTACGCAAACATTGCCGGGTTTCTGGGCGCGATTGCCCGGGGAGGCGTGATGCTGCTCCTCATCATGCTCCTGCAGGGAATCTGGCTGCCGCTCCATGGCTACAGTTACGAATCGACGCCGCTCTGGGCCGGGATCTTTATGCTCCCGCTCACAGCCGGCTTCGTCATTATGGGCCCCCTCTCCGGCTGGCTCTCGGACAAGTATGGCGCCCGCTGGATCAGCACCGGTGGTATGCTCCTGATCGTGACCGCATTTTTGATCCTCGCCTCGCTGCCATACAATTTCGATTACCTGATCTTCGCCATCGCCCTTCTTATCATGGGGTGCGGCAACGGCATGTTCGTCGCGCCCAACACCACCTCCATCATGAACTCGGTCCCAAAGGAACACCGCGGCGTTGCCTCCGGTATGGTTTCGACTCTCGGAAATACAGGATTTGTCATGAGCATGGGGATGTTCTTTACCATTGTCGTGGTCGACCTTACCCGGTTATTCCCACCGGTCCTTGCCACCGCACTCACGAATGCCGGTGCCGGCGGGTTGGTTGCCGCCATGACTGCCATCCCGCCGACCGGTGCACTCTTTGCCGCGTTTCTCGGGATCAACCCGGTCCAGACCATCCTCGCGGGCCTGCCGCCGGCCACCGTTGCCGCCATCCCGCCGGGGACCATTGCCACGCTGACCGGCATCACGTGGTTCCCGACAACGCTCGCACAGGCGTTCATGTCGTCGCTCCGGTTCTCGTTCTGTGTTGGGGCAGTACTTGCGGCGATCGCGGCCACGTTCTCAGCGCTCCGGGGGCCGCGGTACGTGGATAAATCAAACGAGGTCCGAGCGGCAGGGCATGCCGTGATGGAGACGACCGTCCAGCCGGCACCGGAAGACACAAAAGAGAGAAAGGAGTAATGACTGCAGAACGGGGAGAAAAGAGCATGAAACTTTTTGAAACGATCCTGATCGCCGCCGACGGCTCAGACAGGAACCGGACGGCCGTCGATGAATGCCTGAAGATCGCCCGTGTGTGCGGGTCAACGGTCTGGGCGATCTACGTTGTCGACACGAGTGTCTTTGAACCGGTCCAGTACGGCACGGCCATGGCCGGCCCGGGTAATACGGAAGTCAACCGGGAACTCAATGACGAGGCGCAGCAGGTCGCCGGCCGCATCCGGGATCGTGCCGGGGGAATCCCGGTCAGCGTGGTGATCCGCGAAGGGAAACCGGCAGCTGAGATTATCCGGTTCGCGGCGGAAAAAAAAGCCGACCTGATCGTGATCGGTTCCCGGGGAAAAGGCGGCCTTGAACGGTTGCTCCTCGGTAGTGTCGCGGACGAAGTCATCCGGACCGCGCCCTGCTCGGTACTCGTGGTAAAATAAGCAGTGGTTTCACCCGGGCACGGTCACAGGTTTTCAACAGCCTGGGTCGTTAAAGCTGCAGGCAGCGCGGATTTCCGGATCCCCACCTGGCCCATGCTACCATATCAGGACAGCCCCTTCCGGTCGCGCTCTTCAAATACCTCTTTTGCTGCCGCCATTCCGTTGAGCGCTGCCGGGAACCCGGCATAGACCGCCATGGTCATGATGATCCCGGTGACCTCCTTCCGGGTAACGCCGACATTGAGTGCCCCGTTAATATGGACTTTTAACTGCGGCGCTGCAGTGCCGAGTGCCGTGAGAGCCGCAACAACGGCAATCTCCCGCGACCGCAGGTCGAGATCCGAGCGGCTGTAGATATCGCCAAAAGGGAACTCGATCGTGTATCGCCCGAGGTCGGGCGCGACGTCCTTTAAGCTTTCGATCACCTTCTCGCCGGCCTCACCGTCAACTTCCTGCAGTTTTTTCCACCCTCGCCGGTACCGCTCGCTCTTCATACGACCTTTACTATCAGGTCAGGAATGGAAAAGCCCTTCGGCCGGCAACCCTGTTCGTGTGATTCACACCAGAAGCCGGCCTGATGCGATGTGAACGGCGTGCCCGCTTAACATGACGCGGTCACCGGCGAGTGTCATTTTCACGATCCCACCCCGGGCCGAGCACTGGAACCCGGTGAGTTCGGTTTTTTCGAGGCGCTTCCCCCAGTAGGGCCCGAGACAACAATGGGCTGCCCCGGTGACCGGGTCTTCCGCGACTCCGGCTGCCGGTGCGAAAAACCGGGAGACGAAATCGAAGTCCGGGGTATCGGAGACAGCGGTGACAATGATACCGCGGGCGGGGACAGCAGCGAGGGCTGCAAGGTCGGGTTCAAGGCCGCACACATCAGTCGCAGACTGCAGCTCAGCAAGAATGTCGAACCTGTTACGTCCGACAAAGACCGGTGCCGCCCCCAGTGCCCGGTCGAGTCCGGGCAGTTCGGCTGCACCGGTAACAGGGTCGACAGGAAAATCAAGGATTATCCAGTCCCCTTCCTTTCGAGCAGTCAGGGTTCCGGACCGTGTCTCAAATGCGATTTTTGAATCAGTCTTTTCGAGTCCGGTTGTCCACAATACGGATGCGGCAGCGAGCGTCGCATGGCCGCACAGTTCCACTTCCATGGCGGGCGTGAACCAACGCAGGTTCCAGAACCCCTCACCGGGATGAAGGAATGCAGTCTCCGAGTGGTTCATCTCCCCGGCAACCTGCTGCATCCAGGCTGGATCGGCAGGCCCGTCCATGATGCAGACCGCTGCGGGGTTCCCGCGGAAGGGAGTGCCGGTAAACGCATCGACAAGGTGCAGATCCCTGTACATGGATATGGAATAGCATCCGGTTTATGATAAAGAATGTGACGAAAGAACAACATTCCGGGAACTTCAACGGTCTGTCAGTACAGGATAATCCGGAAAAAGATCATTTGAAAAAAGCCGCCGCAGGAAGACTTCCGGCAGGAGATCAGAAAACGTGGGGTTGGTGAGATTTGAACTCACGATCGACGGGTCTCTCCGACATGCATCAGTGCTCCAACGGGTCATCATCCAATCAAGTCAGCGGACCCATTGTTCATCATCTGCAAGCACAGGAACGCAAAGACCGCTGGAGCCCGTCGCCATTCCGGGCTTGGCCACAACCCCGCCCGTCAGGCACGGCAGCACACTGCCGCAGCTGACTATACAGCATCGCGCTGAAAAAATTTAATAGTTTTCCCTCACCGGTCATTTTTTTTCTTGCGCTGCACGCCGGCAGCCATGACAGCCGGCGATATACTGAGATCTTCCCGTTCCGTACTAACAGCCCACCTGAATCTCCGGCCATATAATCAGTAGTCATATATCCTGTCATTACTCCATATTTTACGATGGAAAAGGGCAGTTATACGTGCGGGACATCGGAATTCCCCCTGCTGGGAATGACGATGGGTGAGATGATCGAACATATCGTGTCAAAGTACCCGGAGACCGAGGCGGTTGTCTCCGTTCACCAGAACATCCGCTGGACATACCGGGAGTTTCTGGCAAAAGTCAACGAGATCGGCAGGGCGCTCATGGGCCTTGGCGTGGAAAAGGGGGACCGGGTCGGTATCTGGGCGATGAACCATGCCGAGTGGGTCGCGATGCAGTTCGCCACCGCGAAGATCGGGGCGGTCATGGTGAACATCAATCCCGCATACCGCACGTACGAACTCGAGTATGCCCTCAAGCAGTCGGAAGTCCAGACCCTCATCCTGCAGGGGCGGTTCAAGACCTCCGATTACGTGGGAATGTTCTACGAGACCTGTCCCGAGGCCTACGAGCAGAAGCCCGGCCATCTCTCCTCGGAAAAGTTTCCCTTCCTCAAGAGCGTGGTCTTCATGGGCGACATCCCGTATAACGGCATGTTTACGTGGGACGAATTTTTAAAAAAGGCAGAAGACATCGACATGGACGAGTTCGCAGAAAGGGGGGAAGCCCTCTCCTTTGACGATCCCATCAACATCCAGTACACGAGCGGTACGACGGGCTTCCCGAAGGGTGTCGTGCTCACACATCACAGCGTTCTCAACAACGGGTACATCATCGGTGAGGGCATGGCCTTTACCGAGAAAGACCGGCTCTGCATCCCCGTACCGTTCTACCACTGCTTCGGTATGGTCCTTTCCAACCTCGCCGCCGTGACGCACGGCACGACCATGGTACTGCCTTCGCCTGCATTCGACGCAGAAGAGGTGCTCAGGACCGTGGAGAAGGAACGCTGCACCGCGCTCCATGGTGTCCCCACCATGTTCATCGCCGAGCTCACGCACCCGAATTTCTCAAAGTACAACCTCAGGTCCCTCCGGACCGGCATCATGGCCGGATCGCCCTGCCCGATCGAGGTGATGAAGGAGGTCAACACCAAGATGAACATGAGCGAGATCGTGATCGTGTACGGCCAGACCGAAACGAGCCCCGGCGTTACCATGACCACGACAAAAGACCCGGTAGAGCGCCGCGTCACTACGGTCGGACGGGCATTCCCTCATACCGAGCTCAAGATTATCGACCCCAAGACCGGCAAGGTCGTCCCGATGGGAGAGATCGGGGAGATATGCGCCCGCGGCTACTGCGTGATGAAGTGCTATTACAACAACCCGTCGGCAACCCATGCAACGCTCGACAAGGATCACTGGAACCACACGGGCGACCTTGCCACGATGGATGAGGAACGCTACTTCAAGATTGTCGGCCGGTTAAAAGACATGGTGATCCGGGGCGGTGAGAATATCTACCCCCGGGAGATCGAGGAGTACCTGCACCACCATGAGAAGATTTCGGATGTGTATGTGGTCGGCGTGCCGGATATCAAGTACGTCGAGGAACTCTGCGCCTGGGTGAAGGTGAAGGCCGGCCAGACGCTCACTGAGGACGAGGTAAAGGACTTCTGCAAAGGAAAGATCGCTCACTATAAGATCCCTCGTTATGTCATGTTCGTCGATGATTTTCCCATAAATATCTCCGGCAAGATCCAGAAGTACAAGATGCGGGAGGAGTCGATCAGGGTGCTCGGCCTCGAAGAAGCATCGAAGATCGAGACCGCGTAATTTTTCAGAAATGACGATATTTTTTAACCCGGAGAAAACCATTTTCCGGAGTCATTATCCCCCCTCGTGCGCCAGTTAGTCCCCCGGGAGCGGATTTCTTATACTTTTGATTATTTTGACCCGCAATTGATTGAGTATTTGAGCTTCTTATTACCAGTTTGGGTTTTGATCTTTTACAATTACCAAAAATTATTAACGGGACTGCCACATCCGCCGTCTGCGCCACCGGGATTAAGAATCTTTACCGCTGCCCCGCAAGTTCCTGCCAGATCGGGCCATCGAATACCCCGTTGCGGGCCTCTTCTTCCATCTCCTCGTACAGCCGGAATGGCACGGCAAAGGTGAACATGTTCTCCGGAATGGTCTTTCCCACATTCGCCCGTGCCGCAAGATCCGTCCAGCCGAGTACCGCCCTCGGGCATTCCTTTCGTGCCTCGTCATAGGCAAACGCCCCAATCTGCTGGCAGGCGGCCATCGGCGGGACCCGGATGGGATCCGTCCCCTCACGGATGGCGCCGACCAGTGTCACGAGGCCGGTGATCTGGAGCGGGTCGGCGACAAAGATGACGACGACGGGTTTTTCATCCGGCGGAACTTTGCTCAGTGGTGTGTAGATCACGTACCGCTCTTTGATGTCCGTGATCGGAAGTTCTTCGGTCATGAACCGTTTTGCCTTTTCCGGGGTCTTGTGGAGGCGTTCGCCATGGAGGAACTTGGGGCGCTCCCGTTCCGGCATCCGTTCCACGATCCGGCAGTAGGCCTCCGGGTCCCGGCTGCTCTCCGCGCCTTTTGCAAAGAACGCCGACATGAACTCGGTACCGGCGCCGCCGAAGGCGTCGTAGTACCCGTTGCCGAAACCGAGGCCAGCGATCGCGCCCGGGCACCCGTACGTCTCACGGTCAAAGACCGCGGTCTTTCCTTTCGTCACCACCTGCGCAAAGAGGAACATGATACAGGAATGGGCGTGCGGTTTGAGCTGGAGTGCGCCGTCAGGCTTTTTGTCGCTCCAGAGGATTGCAACGGGTTCGTATACGAGCCGGAGTTTTTCTGCGGTAATGCTTTTCATGATGATACACCCGTGTCGTTTCCGACAGATCGATTCCGTACCGGAAATTATCCCTGCTTGTACAAATACCTGACACCGGCTTACCGGCAAATTTTTTTTCAACGGGTAAAAAAAATGCCAGATGAAAAATATCAGAACACACCAAACCATGCCACGTAGGATGCAATGACCATTACGACCACGAGCCCGATCAGGATCTTATACGCGCAGTGTTCGCAGATACCGAAATGGGGTGCCTGGCATTCGTGGCAATAGGCAGTTGAACAGATCCGGCAGGTCTTCGACGCTTCGTTGTGCGGGTGTTTATCACAGGACACCATAACCACTGCGTTGATCGCCGCAGCGTAAAGAGGTGTCGGAATTCGGCGGAACGAACAAAACAAGAGAAACATCCGGCCGATGGCAGTCATGCCAGAAAACCGGACAGTACCTTCAGACCTGTTCCATTTCCTGATTCAACCGGTCAGTCAGTGCGTATCCTCTCTTACCGTGCTTTGTAGAGAGTGAACCGGATAGCGGCACCCTGTGACGGGTCATGGGGGATCCGGTCATCTGCCCATATCCGGCCACCATACCGTTCAACCAGCGTCTTGCATATGTAGAGCCCGAGCCCTTTACCGCTGACCGTGGTATCTCCCCTCTGGAACCGCTCAAAGAGATACGGCCTGACTTGTTCGGGAATACCACTGCCGGAGTCTTCGACAGAGACCAGTATCTCATCGCCTTTGTCCTGGACTTTTATCCAGATCTCGGGAGCCTCTCCGCCATGTTTCGTACTGTTGCCGATCAGGTTGCGGAAGACTGCCGAGAGCATCTCGTCAGCAAGGACAAGCGCATCCTCTCCGCCATACCGGATCCGGGCATCAGGGAAATGGATGATCTCATTTTTGATGATTTCCGAAAGGTGTACCGGGGCTTTTGCCGGGAGCCGGTCGCGAAGCCAGCGGAGGGTCGAGACGTTATGGATGATCTCATCACACTTCCCAAGCGACAGGATAAGGTTCGTGACGGTCGGGCGCCCGGAGTTCCCCACACTGCCGGCAAGCAGGGCGGCATAGTTAAGGCTTGCCGTGTTCAGGTTGTTGAGATCGTGGGTCATGATGTCCAGGTACAGATCCGCTTCTTCCTTGAGATCCCGTGCATGCTCGTCAGCCTTTTTCCGTTCGGTAATATTTATAAAGGTCAGCACTGCGTCTTCCGGAGAGATCCGCCGGGCAGCCACAACTGCTGTCCACATCACCCCGTCCCCTCCTTCCAGCGTGAATTCCTGGGTCGGAATGACGTTTTCCGTACGTAGGCACCTGACGAGCCGGTCCCGGGCAGATGCGTCTGTGAAAAACGAGTCAAGCAGTTTTCCGATCACCGCATCATCTGCCAGCTGGAGCGCCGCTGCAAACCGCTTGTTCGACTCGCGGATCGCGAGCGTTTCGCGATCAATCAGGATTACGCCATTCTCTGTATTGTCAAAGATGGCACGGTATTTTCTCGACTCCAAGAGGAGGTGGTCGCTGAGGTAAGAGACGATCAGGGCGATGGCGATAAAGAGCACGGCCTGGAGTGCCGTCAACCAGAGTTCGTACACCGCAAGGTACCGGAACCATATGGTCAGTCCAAAATAGTACATCGAAAGGAGATAGACGACAAGGACACCCCGCCTCCGGAAAAAATAGGCAAACAGGAAAGAGGGCACCGCGTACAGAACCGAGAGGTAAATGGGTGAGATTCCGGCAACGAGTGCAAAGGCCGTGACAATAACGAGAACAATGGAAAAGACAATAAGCACTGCCTTCCAGAAGCTCTCGCTGACCCCGAATGGCATCTCCGGCGCGGCAATAACATGGTTGTCGAACTCCGGTGCCTGCCAATCGGGATGATCTTCACTCTTGTCCATTCTTATATAACGTATAATTGGCGACAGACGAAATAGATTGTGGAGACACGGGTTTCCTGACATTGGTCATTGTCGTACAGGGTCCGGTCCCGTTTCAGCCGCAAGTCAGGAAAAGAAGAACACAGCCCGGAAGTGAACCTTTCACACCGGCTGCGTCCTGCGGACGAGGTTATGCGCCGCCAGTGCCGCCTCCCGGAGGATCTCTTCTTCTCCGGGAATCTGGCGGTCGAGCATCAGCACGCGGCCGTTGCAGATCGTGGTCTCGACCGCAGCACCGCTGCAGGAATAAACAAGATTTGAGGCGCTGTTATGCAACGGTGTATTACACGCCACCCGTGAGGATATAAGGATAAGGTCGGCAGGCGCTCCTTCAGCAAGGATTCCCGTTCCGCAGCCGAGTGCCCTGGCCCCTGCCGTGGTCGCCATCGCGAGTGCTGTCGGTGCCGGCAGCAGGGTCGGGTCGTTCCAGAAGAACTTCTGGAGAAGCGCTGCAGTCTTTGTCTCTTCGAACATGTCGAGATTGTTGTTGGAGGCGCAGCCATCCGTGCCGAGGCAGACGTTTGCGCCGGCATGGGCGAGGGCAGCACATGGCATCGCACGTCCGGTCGCAAGCTTCATGTTGCTTGCCGGGTTGTGGGAGGCGCTTACACCCCGTTTCCCAAGGAGCGAACACTCGGCCTCACCAAGCCAGCAGCAGTGCGCAGCGATCGTTTGTGGGGTCAGGATGCCGCAATCGTCCAGCAGCGCGGCCGGACGCCGGCCGTACTGCGCGACGCAGTCGGTAACCTCCTTTTCCGTTTCTGCGAGATGGATGTGGATCCGGATCCCCTCCTCACGCGCAAATTCGGCGCACCACCGGAGCCCGTCGGGCGAGACTGTATAGACCGCGTGGGGGCCAACGGCAGCCACGATACGGGGGTTATTCAGTGACCGGATGTGCGCGACCAGCTTCTCGGTCGCCCTGCACTCATTCTCCCGCTTTTCCGCATTCGAGAGATCGATGAAGCCATAGCTGAGTACCGCACGGATGCCGGCTTCGGCTACCGCCCGGGCGGCATCCTCCATGAAGAAGTACATATCATTAAAAGCGGTGGTCCCGGTCCGGATCATCTCGAGACAGGCGAGCCTCGTCCCCCAGTATACATCGTTGCCGGTCAGGTTGGCCTCAAGGGGCCAGATCTTCTGCGTTAGCCAGTCCTGCAGGACCATGTCATCCGCGTACCCGCGGAGGAGTGTCATTGCCGCGTGGGTGTGGGTATTCACGCAGCCCGCTAAAACGATCGCCTTGTCGCCATCGATGATAAATTCGGCTTCGCCTTTGTGCTGCTGCCGGATCCCTTCGCCGATCCCGGCTATGGTACCTGTCTTATCGATCAGTATGTCGACGGGCTTGTCGTCCGCTACCACATTGGTGATGAGCAGTGAATAGTTCTTATCGAAAATACCCCCCGTCAGATCTTCCGCCATCGCTTCACCCCATCTCCCGGATAATTGCCCCGACGATCTCCTCGGAACGGTGCCGGTGCGTACGCGAGGTGGAGAGGATGTGCCCGTACGTGAGCACTTCGCCACCAAGCCCGTTTGCATAGTTATCCACCGTGCAGATTGCGGCAAACTCCATCCCGAGTTCGCACGCGAGGGTCGCTTCAGACGCGAGCGTCATCCCGACCACGTCGGCCACCTTGGCAAGTGCGTTTACCTCGGCTACTGTCTCGATCCGGGGACCCCGGGTCTGGACATACATCCCGCCGAAGCGTGCGGACGGGATAACCCGGGAGAGTTCTTTTGACAGGTCGCTGGAGAGTTCCGGCCGGACATGCTCGATCGCGTGGTCGTGAATGGAAGGGATGTCAGTCACGCTCAGGTAATCGCTGGGAATGAGTACGGACCCGGGTAAGATTTCCTGATGGAGTGAGCCCGAAGAGCCGAATGCGACGACATGATCGACACCTGATATCACAAGCGCCGCCATGTTCGCCCGGAAGTTGATCCGGTGGGGCGGACGCCCGCTCTGGTGGCGCATGAGCATCACGATATCGCCGGCAAGGATCTCGGCGTTCCCGAACGGGGTATCCACCCGCTGCCTCTCCAGATCCGGGAGGGTGGAGAAGAGCAGGCTCGTCCCGCCGATGATCCCGAGCATCAGTAGCCACCCGCCATTCCCGCGCTGTATTCCCACTTCCTGTTCGTTAGGAGGATCTTCATGCACTCACCACACACGAGAATGGTTATCCGCGGACGCACTAATACCTGACGCAATTTTTCGGCATGTGCGTAAGCGTAAAAAGAATTACATCCCATATTCTTGTCCATGGGTCTGTTCGATACTGTGAGCGACGAGACGATCCGGCGGGGGGAATGCACCGACATCTACTTTGTCCGGACCGAGGAGACACTCGGCCGTGACGACATCAACCCCAATGTCGCTATGGAGGTGACCGCCGCCGCGCTTCCGGATCCGTGGGGGGTCTTCTGCGGTCTTGCAGATGTACTGGTACTTCTGGAGGGTCTGCCGGTAACGGTTGATGCGGTGCCTGAGGGAACGATCTTCTTCCCGAATGAACCCGTGCTCCGGATCAACGGCCGGTACCGTGATTTCTGCCGGTACGAGACTGCCATCCTCGGTTTCCTCTGCCATGCCTCCGGGGTCGCATCCGCCACCGCCCATATCCGGATTGCCGCAAGAGGACGGCCGGTGTACTCGTTTGGTTCACGCCGGCAGCACCCGGCGATCGCCCGGATGATCGAACGCTCCGCATGGATCGGCGGCGCTGATGGCGTCTCCAACACCTGTGCTCCGGAGGGGATACCGGTGGTCGGGACAATGCCGCACGCACTGGTGATGTGCTATCCCACTCCAGAGGACGCGTGGCGCTCGTTTGACCGCACTGCACCCCGCGATGTCCCTCGCATCATGCTCTGTGATACCTGGTGCGATGAGAAGTCCGAGTCCCTGCGTGCAGCTGCCTGCGGGGCAGCGGCCGTGCGGCTTGACACACCCCGCTCGCGCCGGGGCAACATGCTGGAGATCATCGAGGAAGTACGCTGGGAGCTGGATACGCACGGGTACCCGGATGTGAAGATCTTCCTCTCCGGCGGGGTCACGCGGGAGGATGTGGTCGCGTACCGCGACTGCGTGGACGCGTTTGGCATCGGCGGGGCGATCGCAAATGCCCCGGTGATCGATTTTGCGATGGATATTGTCGAGATCGAAGGCAGGCCCATGGCCAAGCGGGGCAAGCGGAGCGGCATAAAACAGGTATATATCTTTTCCGGTGGAAAGCGGCAGACGCTTCCAGCTATACATGAGGCCCCATCCGGTGGGCACCCCCTCCTGGAGCGGTTCGTCGAAAACGGGCGGATCCTCCGGCAGCCGGATCTGCAGGAAGCGCGGAGACGGGTGCTGAAGACGCTCCCGGATCTCGGCGGATTCTGAAATTTTCCAGTTCCGGGACAAACAATTCTTTTAACCAATGCCGTATAACATGATCAGAGCGGGCCGGTAGATCAGTGGTAGATCGCTTTCTTGGCATGGAAGAGGCCGCGGGTTCAATTCCCGCCCGGTCCATGGTTATTTAAAAATCAGCCCGGGACGCGCACGTTTTTATGGTCGCGGCGTGAGCCTTCTTGTGAGAACGGCTATGCGCATCCGCGACCTGGTCCTCCCGGAAGATAAGGTATTCTTCGAGCTCTTTAAGGAAATGACCGGCAAGATCAACGAAGCTGCATCGGTCTTAAACGAGATCACTCACGAGCTCCCTGCCGGTACAGAGAAAGCCCACAAGGTCCGCCAGCTGGAACATCTTGGCGACGAGATCACCCGTCACATCTACGAACAGCTCAATGAGTCGCTGATCACGCCGCTCGAACCGGATGAGATCGCACGGCTCGCCCCGGCGTTCGATGACGTTCTGGACCGGATAGACTGGGTGACGCACCAGCTGGCAAACTACGAGATTCCGCAGACCAATGATGTTCTCAAGGAATTCTCGTACCTGATCATGCTGAGCGGCACGGAGATATCTGATGCACTCGATGCCCTCTCGAAACTGAATCACCCGGACGACGTCAAATCTCATGTGCTCGAGATCAACCGGCTTTACAACCTCTCGACAGAGCTTCTCTCGCGGGCAGTGCTGGACCTCTTTAAGACCCAGGACCTGCTGCTGATCATCAAGCTCAAGGATATCTACGAAGGGCTGGCACGGGTGATGACAACGTGCAATGATGTCGGGCACGCGCTGAGTGACATCTCGATGAGCCATACATGACCGGTATGGATCCCGTCATCCTGTTTGGGATAGTGGTGGCGCTCGTGATGACGTTCTTCAACGGGCTCAACGATGCATCTCATGCGATCGCAACAGTTGTGGCAACCAAGGCCCTCTCCCCGGCAAAGGCCGTCTTCCTGACCGGCATCTGCAATATGCTCGGCCCGTTTATCTTCACCACTGCGGTTGCTGCCACGATAGGGACCGGGATCATCACGACAGCCGGGCTCACCCCCGGCTCAATCATCACAGCCATGCTCGTGACAACGATCCTTGTTCTCGTTGCGACCCGTGCCGGTGTTCCGGTCTCCAGCAGCCACGCGCTGGTCGGCGGTCTCCTTGGTGCCGGCATCGCGGCCGCCGGTTTTTCTGTCATCATCCTCCCGGGCCGGGATATCCTTTTCCAGACGGGGTTGTACGGGCTTACCGGGGCTGCAGCCGGTGCACTTGCGCTCTGTCTTGGCACGGTTTTTCTCAAGGGTGATTGCCGGCTCGGTATTGTAATAGGTGCGGTGTGTGGCGTGGCCATTACCATTCTCCTCCTGATGATCCTCGGCGTGCTCAGGCTTACCGGCCTGCTCGCCATCGTGCTCTTCATCATCCTTTCGCCCGTCATCGGAGTGATTTCGGCATTTGCCTTTGACGTCATCATCTCCCACCTCTTCAGGTACTCCCGCCAGAACCGGATGAAACGGATCTTCACGCCATTCCACATCCTCGCATGCTTCTTTCAGGCAGCCGGCCACGGGGCAAACGACGGCATGGCAAAGGTCGGTGTGATCACCGCGCTCCTGTTCTCGGCCGGTGTTCTTGCCACCTTTGCCGTGCCGGCATGGGTGATCCTTGCCTGTGCGATCGCTATTGGTCTCGGTACATGTTTTGGCGGCTGGCAGGTCGTAGACAAGATGGCAAAGCATATCACGAAGATCCGGCCGTACCAGGGTTTTGCAGCCGCAACAGCAGGCAGCGCGACGCTCGCCATGGTCACCTCGTACGGCGTGCCGGTCTCTTCCACTCAGGTGATCAGCGGCGCCATCATCGGCGTCGGTGTCACCCGCGGGAAAAACGCGGTGCAGTGGAAAGTCGTGAGGGAGATGCTGATAGCGTGGGTAATCACGATACCGCTGGCGGCGGCCTGTGCATGGTGCGGGTATATGCTGCTGGGTGTCCTTCACGTCGTGCTCCTGTAAGCACTATATTTCGCTATATTTTTCAGCTATCCTCACCGATTACCTCTGGGTTTGTATGGGTTTACGTGAATGGCTGATACCACAGGACAAGATCTTTTTTGATCTCTTCGAGAAACAGGCAGGAATCATCAAGGAAGCGGGCTGGCAGCTGGTAGCGCTGACCGAGGACTTCACCAACGTGAAAGAGAAACGTCACGCGATCGAGCTGCTCGAGCACGAGGGTGACCAGATCACCCACGATATCTACGATCAGCTCAACCGGATGTTCATTACCCCTCTCGATCCCGAGGAGATATCGCGGCTCGCGTCCACGCTCGACGAGGTGCTCGACTATATCGACGGCGCGACCGAGAAGATGTACTATTACGGGATCCAGTCCACCGATGCGCACATGATCGAGCTCGCGAAACTGATCCACATGTCCGTCATCGAGATCGAAGGTGCGGTAAAAGGGATCCGGTCGATCAAGAACCCCCGGTACATTGAGGAGCGGTGCATTGAGGTAAACCGCTTGGAAAATCTTGCTGATGACGTGCTCGCCCATGCAGTCACCGACCTCTTCCGGTCCAACGACGCGATTATGATTATCAAATTCAAGGACATCTACGAACATCTTGAGACGGCAACCGATAACTGCGAGGACGTGGCAAACGTGCTCTCCGACATCGCGATCCGGCACTCGTAAAGGGAAAACAGGCAATGGCAGGCTGATCGTATGCTGCTCGCATCACTCGCCCTGATTACTATTATCATCCTTATCGCCCTGGTCTTCGATTTCACCAACGGCTTTCACGATTCGGCAAATGCCATCTCCACAGTGGTCTCCACCAAGGTCCTGACACCGCGCAGGGCGGTTGCATTCGCGGCATTTTTCAATTTTCTCGCCGCATTCACGTTCGGCGTTGCCGTGGCAAACACGATATCCACTCTCATAAGGCTGGATTTTGTGGCAGCAGAGATCATCCCGACAATCGTCCTGGCCGCGCTGGTTGGCGCAATCAGCTGGAATATCATCACATGGCTTTTTAGCCTTCCGACATCCTCCTCGCATGCGCTGATCGGCGGGCTGATGGGTGCGGGGATCGCGGCCGCCGGATTTGCGGCCGTGCGCTGGGACACCATCGGCACGGTCGCGCTTTTCATGGTCCTGTCCCCCATAATCGGGCTCTCCTGCGGGTTCCTGTTCATGATCGCCGTCATCCGGTTGACGCGGAACGCAAACAAAACGTCTGCCGAGAATTATTTCAAACGACTGCAGATCTGCTCGGCAGCTGCATACAGCTTCAGCCATGGCACCAATGACGCACAGAAGACCATCGGAATCATCGTCCCGCTTCTCTTCTCCATCGGATATTTTGGTGCGGCGGCAGACCCGAACCACCTGCCGGTCCCGATCTGGGTCATCCTGATGGCCTTTACGACCATCGCACTGGGAACGCTCTCCGGGGGATGGCGGATCGTGAAGACGATGGGGTACAAGATCACCAAGCTCCGCCCGGTCCACGGCTTTGCAGCCGAGACTGCAGGAGCCGCTACAATCATCGGCGCATCGATGGCAGGCATACCGGTCAGCACCACCCATATCATCTGCTCGTCGATCATGGGAGTGGGGTCGACGATGGGAACAAGTACGGTGAAATGGGGTGTGGCCAGAAATATTGTCTGGGCATGGATTCTCACTATCCCCATCAGTGCGTTAATCGGTTTTGTTTCGTTTGCCGCCCTCATCCAGATACCGTGACGGTTGTTTTACTCCCGAAAAAAAGGACAGATCCAGGTTTGATTGTACCACATCAGCCCGTACGATCCGGAGCTTTTTGCCGGAGCGCCCGGTAATACCGGCAATACCGGCTGATCGGGCAGCGATTGCATGCCGGTTTTCGCGCAGTACAGCAGGCCCGCCCGTGCGTGATGAGGATGTCGGTGAGATCGCCCCACAGGTCCTGCGGGAAGAGGCGCATCAGGTCCAGCTCGATCACCTTCACGTCATCAGTGCCGGAAAACCCGATCCTTTGCGCTAACCGGCGGACATGGGTGTCCACCGCGATCCCCTCGTTCCTGCCATGCCCGTGGTACAGGACGATATTTGCCGTCTTCCTGCCGACACCGGGTATTTTGAGGAGGTCTTCCATTGTGACCGGCACATGGCCACCGTACTCTTCAAGGATGGTCTGCGCCGCAGCGATAATGTGCCGGGCCTTTGCATGGTAAAACCCGAGGCTGTGAATGATCTCCTCGACATCAGCAATCTCCGCGCGGGCAAGCGCCGCAGGCGTCGGGTACCTCGCAAAGAGAGGTTTCTCGACCATGAGTACCGCACGGTCCGTTGTCTGCGCCGAGAGGATCGTGAGGATGAGTACCTTAAACGGCGGCCCCCGGGCGACCGTAACTGCTGTGCTATACGCATCCGGGTATTGTGCAAGCAAAAGAGACCAGATCTTCCGTGCGGTTTTTTTTTGCATACCGATGGGGCAGGGCGGATTCGAACCGCCGTCAAAGCGTCCCAAACGCTCTAGGATGGACCAGGCTACCCTACTGCCCCGTGCCTTACAGTATTGTTCCGGGTCGTTAAAAATACCTGCCGTTTACGTCCGGAACATCAGGGCGGCAGCGGGTTGCTCTCTCCTGCAGAGACTACCGTGCCGGTATATATACCCTTGAGGATGGCGTTTGCGAGGTCCCTCGGCTTCCTGCCATTCATCACGACGAGCGGGATCCTGCTGCGCTCCACCACGCGGGCGGCGACAATATCGAGCACCGTGTTGGAACCGGCCGCGAGCGTTGTTTTGCCGACTATGTCAAGCAGTTGCTTCGGAGTAAGGTTGGCAAAGCGCCTTGCCGTTTTGTCTTTTTTCGGATCAGCGCTATAAATGCCATCGACTGACGTCGCGTTGACAAAGACCGACGCGCCCACGCGTTCGGCGAGCACCGCAGCAACCGCATCGGTTGTCTGCCCGGGCGTGATACCGCCCATGACGACGATCTTTTTTGACTCGGCAAACTTCTTTGCTTCCGCGTGGCTCTCTGCCACCTTCGGGTAGGCGTCTTCCCCCAGCGCCGCGATCAGCATGGCCGCGTTCAGCCGGGTGATCAAGATGCCGATCTCGTCCGATGTCCCCTCGTCAATACCAAGATCGCGGGCGACTGCAATGTAGCGCCGGGCCTCACCGCCTCCCCCGACAACGACAAAGAGACGGTATTTTTTTGCGATCGCCTGCAGTACCGGGACATATTCCCGTATGGTATGGCTCTCCAGCGTCGGGATCAGAACAGAGCCACCGAGCGAGATGACAACCGTCTTCATTGCTCTAGTTTTTGTGCCGGGTGCGCATATAGAGTTGCTGAACATGTTTTACTGCCCGGTCTGCAAAAGCCAGGAGATCTATCCCGTCGCCGGCGGATACATCGGACAAGTATACCTCTGCAAAGCGTGCGGGTATCGCGGCTCGTTTGTGCTGGAGATTGATGAGGAGGAGACGGAACCGGCCAAAACCAAGAAATAACCGGGGCTGACAATCAATCTGCCGGAAATGGCTATGCACGAAGCGCGCCAGTACATAAAGAAGGAGAATAATGTGGTGCAGTGCTCGCTCTGCAACCACCGCTGCACGATTGCTGACGGCAAGCATGGAATCTGCGGTGTGCGGTTCAATAATGGCGGGACCCTGTATGCTGCGACATACGGGAAGGTCAGCGCCGAGGCGGTTGACCCGATTGAGAAAAAGCCCCTCTTCCATTACCTGCCCGGTACACTCTCTTACTCACTTGGGGGCATCGGGTGCAATTTCCACTGCGAACACTGCCAGAACTGGCACATCTCCCGTGCAACGCTGGAAGGCGCGATGCTCCGCCCGATTTCACCGGAGGATGGCGTGCGACGGGCGATCGCAAGTGGGAGCGCGAGTATTTCCTGGACATATAACGAGCCGACCATCTGGCATGAGTACGCGCTGGACATGGGGACGCTGGCGAGAAGCAAAGGGCTTGGGACCATCTATGTGACAAACGGCTACATCACCGAAGAAGCCCTCCGGGAGCTCTCCCCGATGCTCGCCGCGTACCGGGTTGACCTCAAGGCATTCTCGGACGATTTTTACAAAAAAGTCTGCGGTGCCCGTCTCCAGCCGGTCCTTGATTCTGCCGTGCTCGCAAGGGAACTTGGCATGCATGTCGAGACGGTGACGCTGGTGATCCCGGGGCTCAACGACAGTATGGAGGAGCAGGCGGCCCTGATCCGCTGGGTGGCCGAGCACCTCGGCCCGGCCACGCCGATGCACTTCTCCGCGTTCCACCCGGATTACAAGATGACCGACCGGGGCGCGACGCCTCTCGCGACACTGGAGAAGATCTACAACAAGGCAAAAGAACTGGGCATCCGGTTCCCTTACCTCGGCAATGTGTATAATCACCGGTACGAAAACACGTACTGTCCTGCCTGTGGCGCGACGCTCGTCGAGCGGCAGGGATTCTCGAGCCGGGTAGTCGGCCTTGACGGCCAGCAGTGCAGGAAGTGTGGCGAGAAGATCGAGATCGTGCACCATGGCTCCTGATATCCCGGTAGCAGCAGAACAGAAATTTGTCACTGACCGGATGCTGGGGACGCTGACCCGGTACCTCCGGTTCATGGGCTATGACACGGTGAGCGCGAACGGCTTTGCGCCGGGCAATGTACGGGAGGACACACTTCTTTTGGATCTCGCCGCCCGCGAAGGCCGGATCCTTCTCACCCGCGACGCCGAGCTAGCCCGGCGTGGGAAAGAGCTCGTGGTCTTTGTCCGGTCCGAGGATGTGATGGAGCAGGTCGGGCAGCTCGCCAGTGCAGGCCTGATACAACGGCGCCTGCCCATGAGCCGGTGCTCGCTCTGTAACACACTGCTCCGCAAGGCGGAACCGGACGAGATCTCCGGTGCGGCGTATGCGCCGGAGGATCGGAGCGGGTTTGACTTCTTCTGGTGCGAACAGTGCCGGAAACTGTACTGGAACGGTTCGCACGGTCGGCAGCTGAAAGAGCGGGTGCAAAAACCATCTGAATAGTGTACTGCGATGATGCATGACCAAGGCGCGGTTTTTACTCGGGAGCAAAGAAGATCAGAACACACTTGAACTTTCAATTCAAAAGATTAATTCATGCGCATGCTATGCAGGAAATACCATTCAGTATCCTGTAGGAAACACCAGTGTTGGGAGGGGCAAAATAAACACCATGATTGATCACCGACCAAGGCACAGCCCGGCGCCCTGTTCATCCAGCGGAATATCGGGAACGTGGTACCGGTGCATGACTGGAATTTCGCCACGGTACTCGAATGTGCCCTCAACCATCTTCACGTGAGCGATATTGTCATCTGCGGGCATTCAGAATGCGATGCGATCAAGGCACTTGATCAGGAAACTGACGATGTTTACATTCCGCTCTGGCTTAACAATGCACAGGGGGCAAAAGATCGCATCGATAAAAAATTACAAAAACCGGTGACTCCTGATAAGGTGAAGGAGCGTTCGCGCATGATCGAGGAGGAAAATGTCCGGCTCCACATCGAACACTTGAAGAAATATCCTATCGTAAAAAACGCATTAATAAAGAACCAGATCCGGATTCACGGCCTCTATCACAATCTTGAAACCGGAGAGCTGACCGGAAATATCTGACGTCAGAGCTCTTTATCGATCTCTGCCATAATGCGGTCCAGCGCAATCCTGCCGATCCGGGTGAGACGCCCGTTCACAAGGATGATTGGGAGTGGCGGGTACTCGGTCTCAAGAATAGTGCGGATGTGATCCGGTACGGTATCGTCAATCAGGGTAAGCCGGAGCAGCACCCGGTCGTCATACACCGCATGGAGCGCTTTTTTCAAGGCTTCGAACGCGGGAATGAGTTTCCCTGCAGGGTGGCACGCGGATAACCCGCATGTCCGGTCCGCGTCGCAGGGGAATGGGGAACATTCTGCATCCGCAAGCCCGACGATCTCGATGGGAATGGTACCGGTCATGCATCCTTGGTTGGCGCGGACGGTATTTGAGTATTGGTAATGGAGACTGTAGTACTCTGCCAGATGATAATGAGTGCGGGATCTTCACATGGCGTCAGGACTGTGGGATCAGATGAACCGTTCGAATCGCTCTTTGGTCGCTTTGCAGATGGGGCAGATGCCCGGAGGCTGATCGCGGGCGCAGAGATATCCGCAGACACGGCAGCGCCAGACCGGCAGCGGCAAGGAACCGGCACCGGGAGTGACAGGGGTAGTCTTTACCGCCCGTGCGGTGCTGCGCTCTGTCCGGGAGGGACGGCGCTCGGGGACCGGCGCGGCAAGCCTCTTTTTACCGGTTGCCACATCGTCGCTCACGTAGAGTGCGCAGTAGCAGGCCCCGAACTCCTCAAGATCCAGGTCCCGGTAGTCGCATGGACAGATGATATCGAGATCCTGGCCTTTTTTACCGGCAGCAAGCCGGCACGGGCAGGCGCGGTAACCGTACCGCCGTTCGTTCTTCAGAAGGCCCCGGACGAGGTTCTTGGTAAAATCGGAATCGGGATTTAACCGGTAACCTCCCTCTTCGGCATCAGACTTGAGCGTACGGTATGTGGTATCAATTTCTGCTTCGGAGATCTCGATGAAATTCATGCGGCCAGCGCCTCCCGGATCTCCTGCTCGCGGAACCCGACAATGCAGCGCCGGTCATCAATAACGAGTGTCGGAAAAGACCCGCGCGGGTTCCATTTTTCGAGGGCGTTCATTGCCTTGTCCTGCTCCTTTTCATCCAGAAGATCGACATACTCATAATCGAACTCGACGCCCAGATCCTTGAGCAGCTCTTTTGTCTTGTTGCACCACTGGCAGGTGGAAAGTGCGTACAACATGACCCTGCCCCTGTTCTTACCGTTCACATGCTCGACGACCATGAAAACCTCGTGCTCCGTTTTGTGCATGGAGGTTGAGGAAATAACTATATAAAAATGGGGATTGGGAACGACCGATGGGAAGGTATAACGCCATAATCCTCTCTCATAACGGGAAAAATTACGGGAAAAAACTATTCCTGTTTGAACATTTTATCCCGAGTAACGGGCACCAGCGTTAATAACTATTCAGGCATATAAAATATGGAAATCATGAAGGCGGTTCTGGGACTGGAGAACGGGGAATCCTTTGTCGGAGAGGGATTTGGTGTTGAAGGCGAATGCGCCGGTGAGCTGGTGTTCAACACCCAGATGACCGGTTACATGGAATCGCTGACAGACCCCAGCTATTTTGGCCAGATCCTGATGTTCACCTTCCCCCAGATCGGCAACTATGGCGTCGATCCGCAGAACTTCCAGAACCCGAATGTCTGTGCGCTCGGGTGCATCGCAAAGGAAATCTGCGAAAAACCTGCCGGCCACCCCTCAATCCGGTCTTTTTTTGAAGAGAACCATCTTCTCGGAATGAGCGGCATCGACACGCGGGCGCTCACCATCAGGACCCGTGTCCACGGCACGATGCGGGCAGCGCTGGTGGTCGGAAGCGATGACGGCGAATACGCAGTTTCGCTCGCACGGAGGACACCAACCATCTGCGATATTATCCCCATCCCGGAGGTTTCGTGCAGGGCTCCCTACCACATCCCCGGCAGCGGTAAGCGGATCGCCGTGATCGATCTCGGTATCAAGAAGAACCAGCTCACCAGCCTCTCAAAGCGGAACGGTGACCTGTATGTCTTTCCGCACGATACGACATCGGAACAGGTCCTTGCCTGCAGCCCGGCCGCGCTCTTTGTCAGCAACGGGCCCGGGGACCCCAAGCAGGCCAGGCAATCGATCCGGTGCATCCGGGATCTTCTTGGTAAGCTGCCCATCTTCGGGATCTGCATGGGAAACCAGGTCTCTGCCCTTGCGATTGGCGGGGATACCTACAAGCTCAAGTTCGGGCACCGGGGAGCAAACCAGCCGGTGCGGTACAAGGACGGCCGGATCTTTATCACGACACAGAACCACGGGTTTGCGGTGGATGCGGACTCCCTGCCGGAAGGGTGCCTGGTCACGTACACAAACGTCAATGATGGGACCGTAGAAGGTTTTGAGGACGAGGATCTCTGCCTCACCACGGTCCAGTTCCATCCGGAAGCCCATGGCGGGCCCCGGGACACCGAGGCTCATTTCTTCGATGCGCTCTTCCGGAGGCTTGCCTGATGCCCAAAAGGACAGATATCAAAAAGGTTCTTCTCATCGGTTCCGGGCCGATCCAGATCGGCCAGGCCGCTGAGTTCGACTTCTCCGGTTCGCAGGCATGCCGGTCCCTGCGTGAAGAGGGGATCCGGGTCGTGCTGGTCAACTCCAACCCGGCCACGATCATGACCGATCCGGAGATGGCTGACGAGATCTATATCGAACCGCTCAGGGCTGATGTAATCGCAAAGATCATCGAGAAGGAGAGACCGGATGGCATCCTCTCCGGCATGGGGGGGCAGACCGGGCTGAACCTCACGGCGGAACTTGCCGAGATGGGTGCCCTCAGGGGCGTGGAGATCCTCGGTACCCCCCTTGAGGCGATCTACAAGGGAGAAGACCGGGAGAAGTTCCGGGATCTTATGACCTGCATCGGGGAACCGGTGCCGAAAAGCGTCATCCTTACATCGCTTGCCCAGATCGATGAGGCCATCAGCCAGATTGGCCTCCCTGCAGTCGTCCGCCCGGCCTATACCCTTGGCGGTGCCGGCGGGGGCATTGGAAGGACGAAGGAAGAGCTGACCCGGATCGTCGAACTTGGTCTATCCCGTTCCCGTATCCACCAGGTACTGATCGAGGAGAGCGTGATGGGATGGAAGGAGATCGAGTTCGAGGTGATGCGGGATTCATCCGATACCTGCATCATTGTCTGCGGAATGGAAAATGTCGACCCGATGGGAATCCATACCGGCGAAAGCGTTGTCGTTGCCCCCATCCTCACGCTGAGGGATGACGAGTACCAGAAAATGCGGAGTGCCGCCATCCGCATTATCCGCGCCCTTGACGTGCAGGGTGGCTGCAACATCCAGTTCGCCTTTCAGGACGGAGATTACCGTGTGATCGAAGTGAACCCGCGTGTATCGCGGTCGTCTGCGCTTGCTTCGAAAGCAACCGGCTACCCCATCGCCAGGGTGGCGGCGAAGATCGCCATCGGTTTGCGGCTTGACGAGATCCGGAACTCTATCACCGGCTGTACTGCCGCATCTTTTGAGCCGACCATTGACTACATTGTGGTAAAGGTGCCCCGCTGGCCATTTGACAAGTTCAAAGGGGCGGACCGGACCCTGACCACTTCCATGAAAAGTACCGGGGAAGTGATGGCGATCGGGCGTACGCTCGAAGAGGCATTCATGAAGGCAAAACGCTCAATCGATACTGACGTCCGGTCGCACACGAGTCAGAGCGAGATCCGCATGATCCTTTCCCGCCCGACCGACGAGCGGTTTCACTGTCTCTTCGATGCGTTCCGGCAGGGCTTCACGGTCGGGGAGATCGCGCAGCTCACTTCGATCCTGCCGTTTTTTCTGGAAAAGATCAAGAACGTCGTGGATCTCGAAAAACGCCTTGCGAAGGGCGACAGCGATGCCGATATCAATCTCGCGAAAAAGTTCGGTTTTACCAATACCGAGATCGCGACGCTCACGGGGAGAGAACTGGCGGAGATCGAACAGCGTGCAGGTGCACCGGTATACAAGATGGTGGATACCTGTGCCGCGGAATTTCCGGCAACCACTCCGTATTTCTACTCCACACAGGACACAGTCTGCGAGATCGTGCCCAGCAGCAGACAGAAAGTACTCATCCTCGGTTCAGGCCCGATCCGCATCGGCCAGGGAATAGAATTCGACTACTGCACGGTTCACGCGGTCAAGGCATTGCGAGAAGAAAACGTTGAGGTCCACATTGTCAATAACAACCCGGAGACGGTATCCACCGATTTTGATACCTCCGACCGCCTCTTCTTTGAGCCGATGCAGCTCGAAGACGTGGCAAACATCCTCTTAAAAGACCAGTATTACG